>ERZ779866.176-NODE-176-length-69813-cov-7.246108_pt1 | contig 69813 bp, 86 predicted proteins | sample MGYA00511248_ERZ779866 | MGnify/ENA primary metagenome ERZ779866 (study PRJEB29588, sample SAMEA2155758) | human gut metagenome | biome: human gut; feature: human-associated habitat; material: faeces | place: Denmark | collected 2008/2010 ... | reverse complement strand
TTTCCCATAAAAAATATGCACCTCCATAAGTGTCTAACTTTTGGGGTGCATATCATTATGTGTCGGCTTTTAATGGATAAGTTTGTTTCAATGTGTTATAACGGTTGATATGATATCTGGTGAAAATAAAGTTTAGAAACCTGTATTTTTGTTTTTAGTGCGATGTTAGCACCAAACGGTGCGTCAATGCAGGGTGTTTGCACTAAAAGTACGCTGTTACCGCAGTTGTAGAGTGATGTTCTTTGTATCCTTGTCAGTAAGCACCGCGCCCTTGGCGATCAGGATGTAACCATTCTGATGCTTGCTGTATCGAGCATAGGGTTTTACAGTGTCGTGAGGCAGCATGTATGCCTCCTTGACGCCAAAATGATCATCGAATATAACGATGATCAGGTAGTCGAATTGGTTGTCGTCGTAGTTCCTGATCACATTCAATTCTCTGCTTTGTACCGACGCTACACCGCGCTCCCACCGGCTTTTCACTTGATAGCGCAAACCTGTTCTGGGATCATATGCATCGTAACCTTTTTGCGAATTGTGCTCCAGCACGAAACCGAGCTTTTCTGCAACCAGCCACTCTGCGTAATCGCCAACAGGACTGTTATATGTACGCACCACATTTCGGTTGTTCAGCTCTGCCAGTATTTCAGCGTACGTGTTCATTAGCTCAATAGAGCTTTTGCTTCTAATATCCATATTTCTATCCCTTGATCACTTATTGAACCGGAGTGCTTTCTGCAATAAACGGTTGAACGTCAAGACGTTCTGTAGTGGAGAGTATTTCAGCGCGCTGTCCGCGGATTATTGCCAGTACCGGCGGTATATTGTGGCACTGATTATCTGCCACCAGCCATCTGTCATGCCATTTGAAAGTGGTATTGTCAATTGCTCTCCAGTTCAATGTAATCTGCCGTTTTGATAATTCCGCCTGAAGATTGAGGTAATCGGTCTTTGCGCTTGCTGTTATATTATCTGTTCCGGAAATAATGGTAACTGATGTCACGCCCTGATAAGGGAGACCATCGATCAGCATTTCAAAACCTTCTTTGCGAAAATGCTTGTCTATCCAGTAAATATCTCCACGGCAAGCACGGATAACTTTACGCATATTGTAAATGTTGCTAAACGGTGTATCTGGGCAAACAAAATACTGTTTCACGGGTTCTGCAAAATCGCCAGACATCTTAACCGTGAATAATTTGTTTTTCTTATCATACACAACAATGCCGTACTTATTTAGTAGCCCGAGAAGTGAAACTGCGTCAGAATAGTCCACTTCCTTGGAGCCTACACCATGATAATTTAACAAAACCCGGAGTTGCTCTACAGCGATCTTGGCTCGTCCGTAAAAGGATTGGCAAAGCAGATTGACAACAGGATTTTTAAGCAATATCTGTGCAATCATTTCTGTAGCCTCTACTTCGTCTGGGAATAGAAAAAGGAGCTCAAAAAGGTGCTTCCCCTCTTCTGACAAAGCATAGCTTTCCCGTTGCAACAATTCCGCCTGATCTAAAAAGGCAAAAGTAGATTCGTGGGGCGCGATGGGATCCTCCGATTCCAAAGTACAGCAATCCCGCGCGGTTCCTACATCATATATAACCGCGCGGATATCTTTGTCGGTTACTGTGAAAAGATAGTCGTGATTATATGCTTCTGGCATTTTCACTCCACCTTATATACGCGTTTGAACATTAGCGAAATCATGTCTCTGACATACTCCGCATCTTCCTTAGTTGCATCTATAGGCATGTAAAGCATGGCTCTGCGTTTGTCTCCAAAGGAGATGTTCAGCGGAGCGGCGAACTCATCATTTTCAGAGGTCGGTAGGACATCAGAAACAGCGTTCTGATTATTATCATCTGGAACATCGTTGTTATCGGTGGCAACTTGAGCAGTTTTTTCTTCTGCTGCCGCGACATCCAAACACAGAACACCATTCTGAACAATTCCAAGCTCAGTTGCAGTATCAATAAATTTCTGCGCTGCGCATTTGGCTGCGGCAGGCATGATCTGGTGATAGCTCACCAAAAGATTTTCAAGCGTTCCAACGGATGGCAGCGATTTCCCAATATAGTCAGGGATAAGCTCCGCATACAGCTTTGGAGTGGAAAAGCATTCGATTTTCAGCGCTTTCAGCGCAGCTTCAGATTCCGTCGGACGCACCAAGCGATAAGCGGGTTCCAACAATGTAAAGGTCAAACCAGTAGATGTAGAAATCAGTCCAAACTGTTTAGCGGAGCTGATGGTGTATCGAAACGATTTTGTGCTGGAGCTAACTCCGCACTCTTTGGCGGCCACATCATATGATATGGGCTTGCTTACGGGATAGTCTTTGAACTTCTTGACAAAATCGATGGCTTGATCCAAGGTAACTGCAGGGTATTCTTTGCTTTTGGGTTTCGTTTTCTTTACTTCGGCGCTCATAGTATGGCCTCCTTCCTGTTTGATAATAGTGTAGCACAAACTAATATATTTGTCAATATGGCTATTAAAAATGTCTTCAAGCTCGTTTTTTAGTCAAGAAGTTCTTGCGTATCAGGTCAGTGTATAGGCACATTCTATCACGCCGCCGATCCTCAGATGGATTTCCAGCCGATCATCGTACACCACGATTCTATCGGTGAGCTGGCGTAGCACTACTGCGTCGGTAGTATCCATCTTTTCTCCGCTGTGGACGTGTTCCTTGAAGGTGTCCATCCAGTATTTCACTTCCGCAAATCGTCCTGCCGTTGCTTTGAGTTCTCGCTGTCGCTCCTGCAGCTCGTCCATTTGCTGGCTGTAGGAGGCGATTTTGATTTCATAGTCCATCTCACTCACCGCACCCTGCTGCTGGGCTTTGTGGAGGCTCAGAACGGCCTCCTGTATGGCTATGATGTCTTGCTGCACCTGTTCCAGTTCTGTGTGATTATCGGCCTCCAGAACCTCTGCACAGCTTTCCTCAACTACATCCAGCACATCCTCCATTCCGTCGAATGCTGCTCGGATTGTGTGTTCCAGTACATCCTCGTTGATATGATGGCTGTCGCACACCGATCGGCCGTTGCTGATTCTGTTGGTGCAGCCCCAAGCTGCGACACGTTTTCCACTGCCGACAGTCCGTACATGCCTGCGTAGCCGGTGACCGCAGGTGCCACATACCAGCAGACCACTGAGCGGATATTTACTGGTGTATCGACTGCTGCCAACCGATGTAATCTTTTCATCTCTACGGCGCTGCATCTCTGCCTGCGCCATATCAAACATCTCTTGTGTGATGATCGCCGGGTGGGTATTCTCTGCGTAGTACATGGGCGACTGGCCGGTGTTCTTCATCCTTCGCTTGGATAGCACATCCGGCTTAAATGTCTTTCCGAGGATAGCGTTGCCAGTGTATTTCTCGTTTTTGAGGATCCCCAGTACCGCGTTCGGGCGCCATTGTGCACTACCGCGCTTTGTGGTGATACCGTCTGCTTCCAGCTCTCGGCAGATCTGTGGCACTGGAATCCCAGCAAGGTATTCGCGGTAGATGCGAAGCACCGTTTCTGCTTCATCCTCTGCAATCACATATTCACCGTCTCTGTTTTTCTTGTAGCCCAGCACCATGCCGGTGTTCAGGACAACCTCACCATTCTGGAACTTCTTTTGGTAGCTCCATTTGATATTGGTAGACATGGTGCGTGATTCCTGCTCGGCCATGGCCGCGAGAATCGTTAGCAGCACTTCACCACCAGGTGTCATGGTATCGATGTTCTCGTTCTCGAAGTACACGCTGATACCGAGGTCTTTGAGCTCGCGAATGTAGTTGAGTGCATCCACGGTATTTCTGGCAAAGCGGCTGATGGATTTGATCAGTACCTTGTTGATCTTACCATTGCGGCATGCCTGTATCATGCGCATGAAGTCTGGACGCTTCTCCGCGCGGGTGCCGGTGATACCCGGATCCGCATAGATGCCGCCGAACTGCCATTCCGGTTTTGACGTGATCAGAGTGGTGTAGTGCTGTACCTGCCGATCGAAGCTATCTTCCTGTTCTTCCTTCTCGGTCGACACGCGGGCGTATGCTGCCACCACCATCTGTGGCTTACGATACTGACCTGTGGTGAATAGTGCTTCTGACGGGATCCGTCGCACCACACGCGGTGCTGTTTGTGCCATGATCACACCTCCTTCTTGTTCCAGCCGGGTTTATTGCCCGGCTGACCGTTTGTATATTCCTTCGTGATCTCCACGCCATTGAAGAAGCGGAAGGTCACGTGATTTGGCGTCATTATGATTTGCTCTACGAATAATTTGAGCTTTGCTTCGTCGAAGCATGTGATCGTTGTATAGTCGCTTTCTCGTATATTGTTTCTTTGTAGCTGCCGGATGTATTCCTGCTGCTCTCGGATTCTGGCCTTGATGGACTGCTGCTCAGCACGGAATGCTTTATCCGAGATGAGCTTTCGCATCAGCAGCCCAGCCAGCTTTTCTTCCTCCTGCTGGAGTTCGCGTATGACCGCCTGTATGGCATCTATGGTATCACCCTGCGGTCGTCGGGTAACGAATTCATTGTATGCTTCTATGAACTTCTCTTGCAGTATCGTATCCTTGATGCGTGTGCTGTCGCACTGATCGCGGCCTTGCCGTTCCTGTCGGGCGCAGACCCATATATCGTTACGCCATTTCTTGCCGCTGTTATTGACCTTGTGACGGTAGGTGCTTCCGCAGCAGCCGCATACGATCCTTCCTGTAAACGGGTAGCTGGGATGCTCCTGCTTTACCAGCTTGGGGTTTGCCCGCTCCTGCCGTATTGTCTGTGCGCGATAGAAGGTTTCCTTGCTGACGATACCTTCATGGGCGTTCTCAATGTAGTATCGCTCGCCGTAGCGACCATCTAAGTTATCGCACTTGGCTCCGTCGATACGGACGCTTTTACCCATCATGACATCGCCCATGTATTTCTCATTGCTGATGAGCTGGAGGATATTGTTTGGCCGCCACGGGTTTCCTTTTCCATTTGGGATCCCTGCTTCGTTGAGGGTTTTTGCGATAGCGAGGCATCCGCACCCGGAGATGTACATGTCGTAGATCCATCGCACTACTTCTGCCTGCTCCGGCACGATGACCACGGTGTTGTTTGCCGCCATGCGGAAGCCATACATGCTACTGCCGATGGAATACCAGCCGTTTTCAAAGCGGTGCTGGATTGACCATTTCTGCCGCTTTGCATCCACTTCCAGATCGTTCTCTGCGATGGTGGCCGCGATCGTTAAGAACAGCTCGCTGGTGGGCTGCATGGTGCTGGTCTGTTCCTTTTCGAAGATGACCTCCACACCCGTGTCACGCAGCTCTCGCACTGCTTCTAACAGCTCTACGGTGTTTCTGGCGAAGCGGGAGACCGATTTGGTGTGTATAACATCAAACTGTCCTGAGCGGGCATCCTGCAGCATTTTCATGAACTCCGGCCGCTTGTATGCGCTGCAACCGCTAATCCCGCGATCGGCGTATATGTGTACCAGCTCATTGTTTGGATCGCCATCAAACTTACCGCGCCAGTATTGCTCCTGAAACTCATAGCTGTGAATCTGTGCCTTGCTGGACGATGATACGCGCACATAAGCGACCACGCGTTTTCTTGCCATGGCATCGACCTCCTTCCGTATAGATTTTTGTTTTTGCTTACCATTCGAATCCTGCGAATCTGACGATTTCGCGGATTGCGTTCATTGCTCTTTTGGGGCTTGAGTAGTCCCGAATGAATTTGGGATCCTGCCGACCATTCCGCTTAACTACCACCAGCGGATATCCGTAGCTCAGCAGGATCCGCACTTCCAGTGTATCCTCCTGCTCACCCTGCCACGCGATATGCACCGTCCGTTTCCACACTCTGTGGTAGATTGGATTGCCGGTGTCGCTGGTATAGCCTGCGAGGGTGAAACCGTTCTTGGTAATCAGCTCGTCAAAGTCTTTCTGTGCTTTCTCTATGGTCATTGCTGTGACCTCCTTACTTTTTGGTAGGACAATTAAGCCAGAAAGAACGGGGAAAGTCCAGCGCAATCTCTATTGTTAGCAAAGAGTTAGCAATTGCGCTGGTTGCCCATTTTATTCGGTGATCTGCATCACATGAACTGCGTCCGGGCGAATGAGCTTAGCATCCAGATATTCGTAGCCGAGATAACCAACCTGACCTTTAGCGATGAACAGCTCGTTCAGGCGGCGCATCGTGAAGGGCATGCGATCAATGATCCAGTAGTAGCTGAAATCACCGATGGCGATAGGCTTGCTTCCTTCTGCCTCACTGGGCATGTAGTTGGAGATGTACACCGGCTTGCCCATGATCGTATTATCTGTGTGGTTCCACAGATAGTTGCCGCTGGCATCTTTGAGGGTGCGGAGCTTGAGTGCAGTCTCGTCGTTCATGATCCACACCGCGTTGCGACGATACTCCTTGTCCAGCGAGAAGAACAGGCGGATCACATCATCGTAGGTAATGTCGCCGGTGCTGTGACCGATGGCTGCATCCTTCAAGAAACCGTTGGGGGCATCTACGCCATCACCGCTAACGAAGGCTGCTTCCTCTGCTCGACCAATGCTGCGACCGAAGTCCTTGAGGATGTGAGACTCCACGTCGAAGTTTGCATCGTTGCAGAAATCCTCCGGCATCAGAATGGAGGCGCCAAGGATGTTGCATTCCAGACGATGTTCTTCGAACACTTCGGTGTTCTGGAAGAAGTTGCTGTTGTTGCGCTGGTTCAGCCAAGTAGTGGCAGGCTCATTGTCGTATGCCCACACAACATTTTCGCCCTTGAATGCATCCATCACCGTAGCGATCTGACGCAGGAGGTTTTCCTGCTTGCGAGCCGCGACAAACTTCTTTTCGGACTCAGAGGGGAGGCGATAGCTGCCGTTTGCAGTGTTTTTGCCCTCGCTGATGTGGCTGTAAGTTACGGTTCTACCTCTTGCGGCATTCCAAAATTCTCTGTGGTATTCAGTGCTATGATACATTTCTGTTCCTCCTTAGTAATTCAAACATCTTTTACACTCGTACAAACCGAGCGTGTTTAAGGTCTTGGGACCGCCAACACATTTCATTTCTCTGCCGCAGCCGGGACAGAGTACCACGTAGGGCAGGAAATCATCTGTGCGGTGTGCGTCCCTTGCATGAAGACGATAACGCTTTCCGGATTCGCTGAGCTCATCCGTCAAGTAAAATTCGTGATCTTTGCTGATGCATTCATCTGTGTTCCATGAGTGCATAGGATGCTTCGTGTTTCCACCTTTGCCGACACTCATTATTGGATAAACTGCCATTGTAAAATCCTCCTAAAAATGTATTTCTCTTGAAAACTTGATTTATGGGTCTATACCCCCCTCTTGAAAACCCGCCATCTAACGTGTGACCCCGCGCCCGTTTTGGGAATAAAAAGCTGGCAAGATTTGACCTCCCCCTGCCTGTCAGGGGATAGGGTTATAACCATAGCGGGCGCAGTAATGCTCGACATCATCCAGACTGTACATGTGGATGGTGCTGCTGCCATCTTTGACGGTGTAGCGAATGTCCTTAGTGACGGTGATCGTGGAGCCGTCGGCTTTCTTGTATTTGCGTTTGCCGACAGCGAAGAGCCTGCTGCCGAACAGCTTGTCTTTTAAGCTCATGCCACTCATCCTTCCTCGGTCACCTTGTAGCCGCGCTTGCGGCAGTGCTCGATAGCATCACGGTAGTAGCTAAAGAACACGGTGCTGGTTCCTCTGTGAATGCACCACGGCATGGGTGTCAGCGCGATGCTCCTGCGCAGGATCACCGGCTCTCCGGCTGCGGTGTGGTACATGGTAACGGCATCCTTCTGGCTGTCACCGAAGTCTGCTGGGTCTGGCATGGTCATCGGCATCCTGCCATCCCTTGTGCCGTAGCACTTGTAATTTCTCATCTCATTTCTCCTTCTGTTCATTTTTTGTAGCAGCTTGTAGCAGGAAATATAGGTTATTTTGAAAATCGTTTCTTTTATAGAAAAAACCATTTTTACTTGCTACAACCTGCTACACAGTGATATGTCAGCTGCTTCTGTTTGTTGTAGCTGATGTAGCAGGGTTTATGGCTGATTCTAATTTTTTGTTCTTTTAGGAAACAATACTGTAAACCTGCTACATCTGCTACAATAGGTTGTTTCCGTTGTTGCACCTCCTTCGCTACGGTTCCAAGGCAGCCTCCTGTTCGAGGACTCCTTGTGTTACTCGATCGCGCTCTTATACCAGCCCTTGCTGGATCGTCATGGCACATGGTTGATCGGGTATCGCTCACGTGAGGCTATTCAATTTTCAAGGTACAAAAAAGAGCAATGATACACTGCTCCCTTGAAGCGTTGTATCATTGCTCTTTGTAATCTATTTCGTTGTAATACTGTTCGTTGATCTTTGAAGGACGCGGTGCGTCCTGGTATGTCTTTCGACTCTTATATTATACCACAATCGAACATTTGTGTCAATATTGAAACACAAAATATTGTGTTTGTTTTTGGTTATTCTCTTTGACAATCGCGATATATTGTGTTTTAGCTTTTCTGATATCGCCGCCGCGCTGTTCCCCCTATACACCCCCTCAATAAAAGCCATCCCCCGAAAGAAACTATGATTTACTGAAGAACTGAACATTTCTGAATGATTTTCTAATAAAGTCGCGTATAAGAAGAATATAGAAAAAGTTACGCGAAATTGCTCCAGAATCCTTCAGAAGTTCAGCCGTTAAAAAACCATCGCCCGGAAGGGCGCTAAAGCACCCTTCTACTGGGGTACTGCTTCTTACTGGTTCTTTTTCTGGAAAAGTCGCGTATAAGAAAGATATAGAAAAAGTTACGCGAAATCGCAGCAGTAAGCCACAGTACCCCAGTACGTTTTGTTTCCCCTATACACCCCTTCATAAAAGGCCATAAAGGAAAACGCTACAAAAACATTTACTGAGGTTCTGACTCTTACTGATTCTTTTTCTAAAAAAGTCGCGTATGAAAAGAATATAGAAAAAGTTACGCGAAAAGGAGTCAGATACCCTCAGAACCTCAGTAAAGCGTCTGCTATACCAAACTGTGAAGAAGTGAATCAGTGTGAAGTGTTTTTAGGGAAACTTTTCCTATATCCTCTCATATATGACTTTTCATAAAAAAGATTCACAAAAATTCACAACTTCACAGGAACAACGATCAAAAAGTGCCATCACAACCATTCCGGCTGCGATGGTGCTTTGCTATTAGTTCATTTTGGGATCCGTGATGTCGCTTGTGCTGATCATGGCCTCCAGCGCCAATCGCATGCCAATCTTGAAGCCGATGGTGAAGGCCGTTAGCTCGTTGGCATCATTAAGCTCCGATGCGCAATCCTTGAACTTCTCAAAAGTCTCCTTCTGCGCTTGCGTCAGTGTTTGCATCAGGTCATCCTCGTTTCGTGTCACCAAGTGCAGCAGATGGGAGTATATGCCGCCCTTGATGATGTCCCGATCACACGGAGTGATATTGCCGTAGTATAGTTCTTCTATGATATTTCGCATGTCGCCACCTCCTTTGGCAGGGACACACAATACCAGCTTCCGGCGGTAATATCCAGCGGCAAGACGCATTGTTAGCAATTAAGTAATAAAGTACCGGCAGAAGGATTTCTCCCTCTGCCGGTCATTACATTATTCGATTATGCCATCAGTTTCAAAGATATGATCCAGTTCGTCATTGGAGAAGGCACGCAGAACTTTATCACGTACTGCCATGTCCGTGAGATCCAAGCGAATGAATCTGCTGGTGCCGCCAGCATCCGTTGTCTTGTGGATCAACTGAATCCTACCGAGACGATCTTCTGCTTTTGCATACTCTGCCAACGCTTTTGCCTTCGGCAAATTGTCGACATACTGGTTACCATGGGGTTCCAGAATATCAACCACATAGTCAACTGCAGGATCGCTGCGTACAATCAAGAAGTCAGGGTAGAAGGATTTCTTCTCGCCGCCAATATCGTAAGGTAGGCAAAGCGCCCATGCTGCTCTGGAGGGGTTTCTCAGCCAGCATACGAAGTCTGTGCGCTTTGATTCTTCCTCGATCAGCGCTTCCTCCCAGCCGTTCAGCTTGATCTTTGCGATACCGGTATCCGGTGCCGCAAGGAGATGGTTTTCGTATTCGATACCATCGGGATCCTCTCTAACACTGATATTTTCAGGAATAGCAAAAAGCTGTTCGCTGACCACGGCGCTATCTGCCATGATTTCGCGGTACTTCTTCTTGCAAGCATCCGATCTGTTCGCCACCGCCACACGGTATTTGCGAGAAAATTCACGAAGCTTATTCTTTGCATACTCACCGAGCTTTGCTCTGCATGCATCGTCAGCTGCGAAGAGAACGCAGTCAATTTTATGCGCATTCGGGTTTTCCTCATCGTAATATCTGCCGCCGTAGATGTTCGGGAATCCGTATCTGCCCAGCTTGGCATCTGCGTTGCGCACCTGTCTATCCAGATCGGTCTCCGACATCAATGTGAAATCATTGAAGTAATTCTCCTGCAGCGCTTTGCCGAACGGGTCGAATACCTGTACCGACAATTTGAACTGCAACACCTGATCCGCCAGCGCATCGTATCTGCCGGTGCGATGCAAATCCTCAATGTATTCACGAATCAAACCAATAATGTCATCGATTACCTCGTCGCGTGCGCCCTGATAAATGACGTTGTGCGTCAGCAGGGTTGCCAGATCCAACAGCGATTTCAGGTAATCGTTGATGCGATCCTGACGGACGAAGTATGTCAGGTAGCCTTTTGCGTTGATGAAATCGATGATCTCAACACGATCAAGCTCCGGCGCGAACTCCAACTGCTTGCCCTGCGGAATTTCTTCTGCAGGAACAACAGGAGCTGCCGGCTGACCGTTGCCTGTAGCCGGAACGGTTACCGTTCTTGGGGGGATATACTCCGGTGCGCTGTTGCCACCGTTGTTGGTGGCGGGCGCAACATACGGAATGTTGGTAGCCGGAGACACCGCTGCCGGTGTTTCTGTGGTTGTTACACCGCCCGGATTATCAAATATACTCAACTGATTGGGATCCGGCTCAACCTGTCTTGCGCGTCTGGGTGTATGCACCGTCCAAGTGATATAGGTCGGTTCCTCCAACGATTCGCCGTTGATCTCGGTAGGAATTTCGCCACCTTCACTCGACTGCAGTTCTTCCACGACTTTCTTTACGGTGTCCTTGTTGAAGTGGGGAAGGTACAGCTTTACGTCATTCAGGAATTCATCACGCATTACACGCATCTGCAGAGGTGTACGCACCATTCTGCCGAGGAGCTGCGCAATATAGGTGGGATCGTTTCTAACAGCAAAGGACATCATGGTCTCTGCTCTGGGGCAGTCCCAGCCGGTGGAAAGAGCTTCCTTGAAGAAAACCACTTTGATTTTATGATCGTCCGCAATTTCGGATGCTTTCACATGGGGGATGTGGAGGCCGTTCAATTCCACGGTAGTTCCTTCGCCAAAGCAGTGAACAACTTCTCCTGCTTTGAACGGTGTGCCCACCTTTTCTTCGATCTTGGCAAGCACATCCTCCAGATTGGTGTCGGATAACGCGCCACCGCTACCTTGGCACACCTGTACCACCAGTACAGGATCCACGTTGGCATAATGCTGCTCGGAAGTATACTGATACCAGCGCTTACACTTTTTCAGCCATTCCTCCACCGCTGCTTCCAAAAGCACGATGTCGTTGTTTTTAGTGGGATCCTCGGGGTAGGTGATTACAATACGATCCTTCAGCAAGCCCGATCCACGCACCTCGTCGGCGGAGATCACATACTTCATCAGTCCTACATTGGTAGTGTTACCCACCAATGTGTTGAATCGCTCTGCTGTTGCGCTGATTCCAAGAATCACCGGCATAGAGCGCATGGTGCGTTTCATGCCATTTTCTGTGTAGGTATATCCCTTGATGAAGCGCTGCATAATGGTGGTGTCGGTACCTGCTTCACGCTTGCTCTTGGCGCCACGGTGCGCTTCGTCAATGATGAAGTACAGGTGATCCGACTTGTTCTGGATGGTATTGTCCAGCGTTTCCCAGATGGTATACTGCCGATCGTCGGAGTGCTGTGTCAGCTTACCGCTGCGGCTGATCTTCTGAGTGTTGAGGAAGTATACGTGTCCATCCTCCAGCATCTCCATGTCAAAGGAATCTTCCACAATAGTTACGCACTGACCGAAGCGCAGCTTGCTGGTTTTGAGTTCGATTTTCTGTTTTGACTGCGCGTTCAGCTCCGGAGAATCCGAAAGCCATACGAAGATTGCTTCCGGCTGCTCGTCGAAGGTGGTTCCGTCTGCCAATGTCGAACCGAAGTAAATATCCTCGATCAGCGATGCTGCAATGATGGTTTTGCCCGCACCGGTAGGTGCCTGCAGGGAAACAACCTGCGTCTTTCCTCTGCGTCTGTAGCTGTCCAGTGCATCCGCAATGTCTACGCGCAGTTCCTTGACAGCTTTGTCCTGAAAGGCTATTAAATTCACTTTCATCTGCTGTTCCTCCCTGCGTTAATTCTGAAGTTGTCCAGATAGTCTTTGTACAACTGATAAGTTGTTTTGCCATCCAACGCCTGTGTCATGGAGACGAAGCTGGATTCATAATCGGTGACGAGGTACACAACGTCGATTTCGGGATGCTGTGTAAGCTGCTCGGCAAACTCACCAAACTGGTTCTCATCATTGAGAATTGCCATTTTGTTATTCGGCAGGATGAGCATATCCGGCACGGATGCATCTATGACAGGGCATTTTCCAATGGCGCCTGCCTTCATCCATAGGGTGGAGAGCAATTCCTTGAACTGCATACCGAGTGACACCTTAGTTTTGTCGAGGAAGCCCAGCTTGAAGAATGCTGCGTTTGCCTGGAAACCGTCAGCTTTTTTGATTTCTGCCAAAGCCGGAGCTTTCTGAATTTTCTTCTTAATGTAAATATTTTTCTTTACCGGTTTTCCTGTTTTTTTTGAAACAACAGCGGATTCTTCATCCAGAACATATTCCTCTTCTGTTATTCCATAATCCCCTGTTAAAGGCTTACCCAGTATGTTCTGTCCTTTTATGCTACATACGGTACGTGGCCACGTTACATATCGTGCAATACCAAGCGTTTCCCATTCTGGATCACCGGGAACATATCCTTGATCAGAGAGAGTTTTTGCTTCTTCAGCAGACACTTCGTTGTTGGTTACCATGATGCAACGACGTTTTCCTCCATCTTCTGCATTAAGAAGGTTCACTGCATGTAACGTCGTTCCAGATCCCGCAAAGAAATCAATAATCAGTGCATTCGGTTTATCTGCTACAACAAATCTCAAAGAATCCAGTACCGAATATAGCGATTTCGGGAAAGAGAATCTCGCATCTCCAATAATGCCCTTAAGCAAAACTGTACCATAAGTTTTAGCGTCATACCGTGCGCCTCTCCACACTGTTGTTGCTCTGGTGATTTTTCCTCCCGTCTCAACTACAATTTTGGAGCCATCTTCACGAAATCCTCGTACAGCCCATCGTCCAGACTCAATTTTTTCTGTGAAATTCTCACTAAGATACTTAATTGTGTACGGCTGGTATGCAGAATCCTTATTCGGATAAACCTGTATCACTCTTTGCTCCAATAGTTTTTTGAGGGTTGTACCTGTAACGCCCCAGTTCATTTCTAGACCATCATCACGAATAGGAAACACCGCAATTGTTCCGTCAATCTGTGGTGCGGTGTTTCTATCCTGATCATGCGGTAGAGGTTCGCCAATTTTGACTATTCTATGAGTATTCGGATCAATGTATATGGGGTAAAACTGGGCGGTGCCACCTTTAACAGTACCACGACGGGAACCATATTCCAGTCTTCGTAAATACCACCATCTGACTTCAACCTCATCGCTTTCACCTTTAGGCTGAATGATATGAGCGTTGCCCAGCATTACATAGAACGCATACTCATCAGCACGCGAGAAAAGGTCTTTTCTGATAGCACCCGATGGATTTATGGATATACTAACCATCTGAATCTGTGCCTCAGGGAACATTTCTTCAAGCAAACATCCGAGGTGAAGGTATTCTTCTTCATCTATTGTAACAATAAGCGTGGAGTTTTCGGGATTCAATAATTTTTTGGCAATTCGCAAACGCTTTTGAATCATGGACAGCCATTTGCTGTGCCTATATGAATCATTTCCATCTACATAGTTGCAATTATATTTCCAATCTCGTGAATTCACTTTGTTGTAAGGCGGGTCGATGTAAATACAGTCCACCTTGCCCGCGCACAGGTATTCCAGAAGCTGCAGTGCATGGTAGTTGTCCGCTTCGATCAGCGTATGCCACAGCTCACTGTCCGGCGCATTGCATACCTCTCCTAAGGGCTGCAGACAGGGATAGATAGGATCGCCCAGCTCTGCCGTTGTAACGAGGTCAGTCACAGCAAACTGTACTGCGTCCTTACTATTCTTGGGAAGGCAGGTGGCTACACCATTCTCGACTTTCAGAACAGTGTAGGTTTCATTTGCTTTGCCGTTGCGCACGGACACCTTGAGGCCTTTTCTGACGGGAATATCATACAGGGGAGTACACTCCGGCAGATGTTCCTCAAACACAAGACCGAATTTCTTCTGCTTTGTCAGTCTGTCGGCTGCTGCCTGAATCTGCGCACGCAATTCCGGATTTTCAATTTTCTCTATCAGCTCATGTAATTCAGCCATATCTATTTCTCCTTATCCTTGCGCCGCAAGTAGCGATATTAATGTTTCTCGGATGATTGCCAATTTCGCAGGGTGATCTGCGATCAGCTTTGCGATGTCCGCAGGAACTTCGCCGCGTCCCTCTGCCGCCAAATTCAAGAACTCATTGCGCTGCTGCTCATCCAAATTCAAGTTTTCAAGCATTTTGTACTGCACATCAGGCGGCGGCGGATTGACCTTGCCGGACAGAATGTCATAGAAATATGGTTTTGTAATCTCTACCGCCGAGTAAAATGCCGACTGTGATATACCGGTCTGCTTGATCATTTCCCGTAGGAAATTACCAAACGCCTTTTTATCCTTGGCCATCCACTTCACCTCCTGTTTAGTATGTATGTAAACATACTAACATACTTTTTATAAAAAATCAAGGGTTTTCAAGAATTTACCCTTAAAAACGCAGTAATTCCTTCAATTTTTCACTTCAAATCCTGTCCCCGCGCACATTTTATTGCTAACACATTGAACGGAATTTTCGCTCCTGCCAAAGAAAAACGGTTGATTTCTGGCGCTGATCCACCAGTCATCAACCGTTTTTTGCTGGTATATCCGTATTTTGACCCTAAAACAGGGCTATAAAAGAGAATTGACTCACAAGTCTTGGTAGACTTATGAGTCAATCATTATGGTCGAGGTGACAGGATTCGAACCTGCGGCATCTTGGTCCCAAACCAAGCGCTCTACCAAACTGAGCCACACCTCGATATTTGTCGGTGCTGACAACGTCTATTATTATATATGCTCTTTGTGGTTTTGTCAAGCTTTTTTTGAAAAAAGTTTTAAAAAATATTTTTGCCTGTTTTTAAAGCGTTTTATGGCGAATAATCTATTATCTCCCTCTTTTAAGCGTTTTTACTTGTGTTTTTTGTGCAAAAGGGTTATAATTAAAAAGAATACACTGTTATCAATTTATCCCTTATATTAAAAGAGGTGGTTTTATTGAAAAAACTTTCAAAAGCTTTTGTATCCTTATTTATTGCCGCTTTGCTTCTTGTTATTTCTGCGGTAAGCGGTTTTGCGGTTTTAATGTCTTACGAGATAAACAGCATAGGTCTGAAAATTGATATACCTAACGAATACAGAATTATTATGAGAGATACTCCATCTGACGATCCGGTATTTGAGCAGGTGGGTTTGGATTACGACAGTGTAATGACCAATCTGGGAAAATCGAATGTTTATTTACAGGGCTATAACAGCGATAATACGAAGATTATAGCTGTTACCATGAATATAGATGAGTCCAGCAAAGAAATTGTCAGCTACAATAATCTTGATGAAAGCCAGCTGGAAACTATTCAGCAGGGTTTTATGGCTTCGGAAATGTACAAAGAAGCAAAAGTAACGGAGTTAGGTCAGCTCAAGATGATTTCTCTGGAATTTCAAAGCACAGCCAGCGGGGTTGATGTTTACGGAATACAGGGGAATGTGGTTGAAAACGGAATGAACTATAACATAGTTATTCAAAAGACAGGCTCTGCCCTCACTCAAACAGAGAGAAACGAGTTTGACTCTATATTAAATTCCGTTGAAATAAGAGAACCTGATACAGGTGTGTTTACCGGAAATATGATTTTAACTCTGCTTATCGCTTTTCTTTGTGCAGTGGTTGTAATTTTGTTTGTGATAATATTAAAAAACAGAAAGAAAAACAATATGGAAATTACAGCCAGCAGCAGTCGCAAACTTCCTTCATATATTGACGGTCAGGAGGCAGACGACCTTATGGTTGTAAGGGCTAAACATGCTGAAAAGCACGATTATGTTACAAAGAGCATAGACGAAGCTATAAGCGAGGAAAAAAATAAAAAGGAAAATAAAAAGGATAAGGAAACGGACTCCAAGGCTGAAGAAGGCAAAAAAGAGGAGTACCTGGACAAATTCTTTGATAACAAAGGGGAAAACAATGTCCCTGAACCCAAGGAAAAGAAAAAGAATTTCTTTGAAAAAAGACAGGAGAAAAAACAGGCGGAGAAAAGGGAAAAATCCCTTGAAGCTTTTAAAAACGCCGAAGAATATAATGTATTTGACGACCAGCAGAAAGGTGATGATGAAAATTGAGTACCCTTCTTATTAAAAACTGTTATGCGGTACTGCCTGAGAAAGAAAAAGAGGAAAAATGCTCTATATTGGTGGAAGACGGAAAGATAAAAGAGCTTTACACCGATGTTCAGGAGGCTGACAAGGTTATCAACGGTGAGAACCTTGTGGCTGTGCCGGGATTTGTGGATATACATGTTCATCTGAGAGACCCGGGACAGACTCAGAAAGAGGATATTATAACAGGCTGTAAGGCAGCCGCAGCTGGAGGAGTTACTTCTCTATTGGCTATGCCGAACACACTGCCTACAACAGATAATCCCGAAACTGTTGAATATATTTTAAATAAGGCTAAAGGAGCAGACGCAAAGGTTTATGTTGCCGCAAGCATAACAAAGGGACTTGAAAGCCACGAGGCTACAGATTTGGAAGCTTTGGCAAAGGCGGGAGCAGTCGGACTTACTGACGATGGAAGACCTGTTGAAAACACAGCAATCCTCGCCGAAGCAATGAAAAAAGCGCCTAAGCTCAATATGACAGTTGTTGCCCACTGTGAGGACTTGTTCCTTGCTAAGGGCGGTAAAATCAACGAGGGAGAGGTTTCAAAGGCTCTGGGCGTAAAAGGAATTCCGGCCGCCGCAGAGGACTGCGGAACAGCAAGAGAAATTGCCCTTGCCGCCGCTTATGATGTGCCTGTACACATTTGTCATGTAAGTACAGCCACATCCGTTGCCCTTATAAGGGACGCAAAGAACAGAGGCGTTAAGGTGACAGGAGAAACAGCCCCTCATTATGTAACTTTTACAGAAAAAGAGCTCCTTTCCCGTGATGCGGACTTTAGAATGAATCCGCCGCTGAGAACCGAAAAGGACAGACTTGCTGTTATTGAGGGACTCAAGGACGGTACACTGGACGCAATAGCAACAGACCATGCGCCGCATACACCGGAGGAAAAATCGGATTTTGAAAAAGCTCCAAACGGCTCAATAGGTATGGAAACATCATTTTCCGCCAGCTATACCGCATTGGTTAAAACAGGAGAGCTTACATTGTGCGAGCTTGTAAAGAAAATGAGCACAAACCCGGCAAAAATTCTGGGAATTGAGGGCGGAGAAATCAAAGTAGGCGCAAGCGCAGATATTGCCCTGATAAACCTTGACAAGAAGTGGACGGTAGACCCGGAGAAGCTTCACGGAAAAAGTAAAAACACCCCGTTTAAAGGCAGAGAACTTTACGGTAAGGTTGAATATACCATCTTAGATGGAAAAATAGTTTTTGGAGGAATATAAAATGGCATTTGACAGACTGATTGAAAATATTGTGGAGAAACAGAATCCAACTGTAGCAGGACTTGACCCTAAGCTTGACTACATCCCTTCCTACATCAAGGAAAAGGCATATGCACAGTACGGAAAGACCCTTGAGGGCGCAGCAGAGGCTCTCTTTGAGTACAACAAGGGACTTATTGACGCTCTTTGCGACATCGTTCCGGCAGTTAAGCCACAGGCAGCATATTACGAAATGTACGGCTGGCAGGGTGTAAGAACACTTGCAAGAACTATCGAATATGCTAAGAGCAAGGGAATGTTTGTAATCACAGACGGTAAGAGAAACGATATCGGCTCAACAATGGAAGCTTATGCAGCAGCTCACCTTGGCACAACAGATATCGAGGGTGAAGCTTGTGAGGCTTTCGGCGGCGACGCTCTCACAGTAAACGGATATCTCGGTTCTGACGGTATTATGCCTTTGGTTGACATCTGCAAAAAGGGCGACAAGGGTATTTTCGCTCTTGTTAAAACTTCAAACCCAAGCTCAGGAGAACTCCAGAATCTTCAGCTCACAGGCGGCGAAACAATCTACCTCCACATGGGTAAGATGTGCGAAAACTGGGGCGAATCTCTCCCAGGCAAGTACGGTTACTCAGGCGTAGGCGCAGTTGTAGGCGCAACATATCCGGAACAGCTTGAGGAGCTTAGAAGAGAGCTTCCAAGAACATTTTTCCTTGTTCCCGGCTACGGCGCACAGGGCGGCGGCGCTCAGGATATAAAGCACGCTTTTGATAAGAACGGTATAGGCGCAATCGTTAACTCCAGCCGTGCTATTATGTGCGCATGGAAAAAGGAAGGCTGCCCGGAGGAAGATTACGCAATGGCAGCAAGAAGAGAAGCTATAAGAATGAGAGATGATATCAGAGCTGTAGTAGGAGAAATGAAGCTCTGATTTGATATCCAATAAATATATGAAAATACGAAAAAACAGCAGGATATTTTAAGCAAAATGACCATTTTCTATTGACTAAATGGCATAAAAGGAATATAATTATTCCAATCGAGTATCATGCTTTCTCGTTAAAATTTTCACGAGGTAAGCGTCAAAACTTATTTAAGGGAGTAGATAATAATGGCACGAGTATACAATTTTTCGGCAGGCCCCTCTATGCTTCCTGAGTCTGTACTCAGAAAAGCAGCTGACGAGATGCTGGACTATCAGGGCAGCGGTCAGTCTGTAATGGAAATGTCACACCGCAGCAAGGTGTATGACGCAATCATTAAAGAAGCAGAGGCTCTTTTGAGAGAAGTTATGAACATACCTGACAATTACAAGGTTTTGTTCCTCCAGGGCGGCGCTTCATCTCAGTTTGCAATGGTTCCAATGAACCTTATGACAAAGAGCGGCAAGGCCGACTATGTTATCACAGGTCAGTGGGCTAAAAAAGCATACAAGGAAGGCGCACGTTACGGAAAGGCAAACATCGTTGCTTCCTCCGAAGACAAGACTTTCTCTTATATTCCAAAGCTTGACCCTTCAACCTTTACAAAGGATGCAGACTATTTCCATATCTGCATGAACAATACAATCTACGGAACAGTTTATCACGAGCTTCCTGACACAGGAGATGTTCCTCTTGTAGCTGATATTTCTTCCTGCATTCTTTCTCAGCCAATCGACGTTTCTAAGTTCGGCGTTCTCTATGCAGGCGCACAGAAGAACATGGCTCCTGCAGGTCTTACAGTTGTTATCATCAGAGAAGACCTTATCGGCCACGCTATGGATATTACACCAACAATGTTCAACTATCAGACACACGCTGACAACGGCTCTATGTTCAATACACCTCCTTGCTACACAATTTATATTGCAAAGCTTGTTCTTGAGTGGATTAAGAACGAAATGGGCGGACTTGAGAAGATGAAAGAGTACAACGAGAAAAAGGCTAAAATCCTTTATGATTTCCTTGACAGCTCTAAACTTTTCAAGGGTACAGTTGTTCCTGAGGACCGTTCTTTGATGAATGTTCCGTTTGTAACAGGCGATGCAGACATGGACGCAAAGTTTGTTAAAGAGGCAACAGAACACGGTTTTGTTAATATCAAGGGCCACCGTTCAGTTGGCGGTATGAGAGCTTCTATCTACAATGCAATGCCAATCGAGGGCGTTGAGAAGCTTGTAGCCTTTATGAAGGAGTTTGAAGAGAGAAATGTATAATATATTAACTTTAAATAAAATTGCAAAAGTCGGCACAAACAGACTGGGCGACAATTACGCTTGCTCAGACAGCGTAGCAAATCCTGACGCAGTTCTTGTACGTTCTGCCGCTATGCACGATATGGAAATGCCTGAAACTCTTCTTGCTATCGCAAGAGCAGGCGCAGGCGTAAACAACATCCCTGTTGCAAAATGCGCAGAAGAGGGTATCGTTGTATTCAACACACCAGGCGCAAACGCAAACGCAGTTAAAGAGCTTGTTATCGCAGGCTTGCTCATGAGCTCAAGAAAGGTTCTTGCAGGTATTGAGTGGGCTAAGACACTCAAGGGCAACGGCGACGCAGTTGGCAAGATGGTTGAAAAGGGCAAGAGCCAGTTTGTAGGCCCTGAAATTAAGGGTAAGAAGCTTGGCGTTATCGGACTTGGTGCAATCGGTATTCTCGTTGCTAACGCTGCTGCTGACCTTGGCATGGAAGTTTTGGGTTATGACCCATATATCTCTGTTGACGCTGCTTGGAAGCTTTCACACAACGTAAAGCACGCACAGACAGCAGACCAGATTTATGCAGAGTGCGACTACATTACAGTTCACGTTCCTCTCAACGATTCAACAAGAGCAGGAATCAACGCATCTACAATCGCAAAGATGAAGGACGGAGTTAGAATTCTCAACTTCTCCCGTGATGGTCTTGTTAATTCCGCAGATATCCTTGCAGGAGTTAAGTCAGGAAAAATCGCATGCTATGTAACAGACTTTGCTACAGATGATATCCTCTGCGAGGAAAACATCATCGTTATGCCTCACCTTGGCGCATCTACACCTGAGAGCGAGGACAACTGCGCTGTTATGGCAGCAGACCAGATTAAGGATTATCTTGAGAACGGAAATATCACAAATTCCGTTAACTATCCTGCACTTTCAATGGCAAGATCCGGAGATATTCGTTTCTGCGTAATGCACAAGAATGCTCCTAAGATGCTCACACAGATTCTCGACTGCATCACATCAAACGGTGCAAACGTTGAGGGTATGGAGAACAAGAGCAAGGGTGAGTATGCTTATACAGTTGTTGACGCAACAGGCGCAGACCAGGCTGTAAAGGCATCCATCGAGGCAATCGAAGGAGTTATCAGAGTAAGAGTTATCTGATTATAAATAATAAAAAGCTGTATGGGTTTTCCGTACAGCTTTTTTGTTTTTAAAATATGCAGAAAAGCAATAACTTAGCAAATATTTAGAAAACTAACACTTTAAATTGAATATAAACTGTGGTATAATGCCTCTTGTAATATCCTTTTATTGGTTGGAGGTGAATACTTGGAAACTTTTATTCAAAATGTGACAAATATTGACTTTAGTATTCTGGATTTTATACAGCAGAATCTTAGAAATCCTTTTTTCGACTTTCTTATGCCTTTTTTAAGTGCAATAGGTGAAGCCGGCATTGTTTGGATTGTAATTTGCATAGGTATGCTTTTTCCTAAAAAGACCAGAATGTGGGCAGTTGCCGGACTTGTAGCTTTGCTTGTGACCTGGCTTTCCGGAGAAGTAATTCTGAAAAACCTTATTGGAAGAGTCAGACCCTGCAATGTAAATTTGGCGGTGGATATGCTGGTTGACAGACCGTCTTCCTACAGCTTCCCGTCAGGACATACAAGCTCATCCTTTGCCTGCGCTACGGTTATTTTCCGTATGAATAAAAAGTGGGGCATAGGAGCTTTGATTCTTGCCGCTTTGATTGGATTCTCCAGATTGTACAATTATGTGCATTTCCCCACAGACGTATTGGCAGGTATGCTCTGGGGCATTTTGCTTGCATCGGTTGTAGTTTGGGTATTTAAAAAATATAATTTGTTTGATGACAAAAAAGATTTAAACCTTAATAAATGAGGAGAGATTATCATGGAAAAATTGATGATTAAAAATTTATTTGACCTTGACAAAACTATTGCGAAAGACCTTTTTGAGGGCGCTGTTTATCCCTGGGAGGTTCTTCCGAAGATTAAGGAGTTTATTGTAAAGCTGGGCAACACTCTTGCCCCTGAGATTTACGAGAAAAGGGGAGAGGATATCTGGGTTGCAAAAAGCGCAAAGGTTGCTCCATCAGCATATCTGGGCGGCCCACTTATAATTTGCGAAAATGCGGAAATCCGCCACTGTGCTTTTATCAGAGGCAGCGCAATAGTCGGAGCAGGAGCAGTTGTGGGCAATTCCACAGAGCTTAAAAATGCAGTGCTCTTTGACGGGGTTCAGGTTCCTCATTACAATTATGTGGGCGACAGCATTTTGGGCTACAAGGCTCACACAGGTGCAGGCGCAATCACTTCAAATCTTAAATCAGACAAAAAGCTTGTTACTGTTATGTGCGACGGAGAAAAGGTTGAAACAGGCGTTAAGAAGTTCGGTGCAATGCTGGGCGACTTTGCAGATATCGGCTGCAACAGCGTTTTGAACCCTGGCACAGTTGTCGGCAGAGGCACAAGAGTTTATCCTCTTTCAATGGTTCGTGGCTATGTTCCCGAGCACAGCATATACAAGAACAGAAACGAAGTAGTTATCATTGAAGATAAATGATTTTTAGCTCCGACCTGCAAAGGAAAGATATGAAAATTAACTGCTGTACAGGTCGGGCGAGACTTTTGATTCCGACCTGCAAAGGAAAGATATAAAAATTAACTTCCACACAGGTCGGACGAGACCTTGGTTTTAGAAATAAAAAATGGCTCTGACACGGTTAACTTCGTGCAGAGCCATTTTTTATTATGATATTTAATGAAAAATAACATTCAATGTGCGCAGCGTTTACTATATATAATAGAAAGCTATAATATACATATTAAAATAAAAAGGGTAAATGCTATCGAGATAGCAATTTTAAAGCGACAGCAAAAGGCTTCATCAGATATGCGCAGAGTTTATTTATATAGAAAGTCATACATAATTAAATATTAAAGAATAAATCCTATTAAGAGAGAGCCGTTCCAAGGCGCATAACGAAAGGTTTCGCCCGCCGAGTGCTGGCGTTGATATCTATAGAAAACTTTAGCTCGGCGGAACAAAAAGACTCGCCCGACGTGTGCAGGTGTTTATTTCATAGGTAAACTTTTGCACGTCGGAAATAAAAATCAAAATTCGATGCCTTCTCGGGCGGGGATGCCTCGCTGGTAGGGGTGCTTTTCGTTTACGAAATGGGTGATGTAGTCAGCAAGAACGGAAAACTTCTCGGGGACTTCGTGACCGGTGAGAACTATTTCCAGAGTTTGCGGAGCGTTGGAAAGAAACTCGTAAACCTCTGCATGGGATACCATATTTAAGGAAACAGCGGTCAAAAGCTCGTCAAGGATTATCATGTCGAATTTGCCCACTATGGATTTTTCGGCGGATACTCGGAAAATCTCTCCCATAAGACGGGCGCAGTTTTCCTTTTCCTCTTCTGACATGGTAAATGTGAATTTTAGCTCCACGGGACATGGGGCAAGAGTTATGTTTGAAAGCTGCTTTAGAGATGTTCGTTCCCCTGTTGACATGGTTTTTAAAAACTGAACAAAAAGAACCTTTAAATCCCTGCCGGCTGCTCTTACGGCAAGACCTGTTGCGGCGGTGGTTTTTCCTTTACCGTCGCCGTAATAAATGTGTATCATAAAAAGATACTCCTTTTCGTAATATATTTCCAGACCAATAGAATTATGTATATGATAAACGGAAATGGATTATTTTTCAAGGTTTGGTGATGAAGATTTTCTCAAAAATATTATGTACAAAATATACAAAAATATCATATATATTGAATGAAATATTTTCGCATAATTTTTGTGATTTTTCTTGAAAAACAGGGGTTCATAGTGTATAATAATACCTGCGTGACTGCACTATATATGATATGCGATGAAGCGGGAGGTTGCGGCAGTTAGCCGGTTTTTCCGTGGAGTATGTCCGATTTTAAACCGGGCGATAACGAAATAAATTCGGGGTTTTTGCGACATAAGGAGTTGCTGTGTCGTATTGTGTCCGAATGCTTTTCTGTGAGTACCCGTTGGTTGATAAAAGCCAGACGGGTTTATTGTTAGGGTGAGAGGAAACACCCGGCAATGTGGAAAGAATTTTAAAAGCCCGCCAACTAAAAATTAAGGAGGCGACGACAATGGCAGTCAAGGAAAAAATCAGAATAAGACTTAAGAGCTACGATCATCAGTTGGTTGATCAGTCAGCAGAAAGAATCGTTGCAACAGCAAAGAGAACAGGTGCCAGAGTTTCCGGTCCGGTTCCGCTTCCAACAGAGAAGCAGGTTGTTACAATCCTCAGAGCTGTTCACAAGTACAAGGATAGCCGTGAGCAGTTCGAGATGAGAACACACAAGCGTCTTATTGATATTTTAAGACCGTCAAACAAGACAGTCGAGGCTCTTATGAGCTTAGAGCTCCCTGCCGGCGTTGATATTGATATTAAGCTTTAATCTTAATAGGCATATCAACCTACAAGCAGACAGGGTCATGTTGGCGAAAGCCAACCAATAACCTTATAAGGAGGATATAGAAATGCAAAAAGCAGTAATCGGAAAAAAGGTTGGAATGACACAGATTTTCGATGAAAAGGGAATTGTAGTTCCTGTAACTGTCGTTGAAGCAGGTCCATGCGTTGTTTCAATGATTAAGACAGTTGAAAACGATGGCTACGCAGCAGTTCAGATGGGCTGGGGCGATTTAAAGCCACACAAGGTTACAAAGCCAATGAAGGGTCACTTCGAGAAGGCTGATGTAGCTCCAAAGAGAATTCTCAAAGAGTTCCGTTTTGACGATGTTGATGCTTACAAGGTAGGCGACATTGTTAAGGTAGACGCTTTTGAGGCAGGCAACAGAGTTGATGTAACAGGTACCAGCAAAGGTAAAGGTTACGCCGGTGTAATTAAGAGATGGAACTTCCAGAGACTTAAGGAAACACACGGTTCAGGTCCGGTTGCTCGTCACGGCGGTTCAATCGGTGCTTGCTCTGACCCATCAAGAGTATGGAAGGGCAAGAAGATGGCAGGTCACTTGGGTGCTGAGAGAGTTACAGTACAGAACCTGCAGGTTGTTAAGGTTGATGTTGAAAACAACCTTATCGCCATCAAGGGTGCTATCCCCGGCCCTAACGGCGGTACAGTAGTAATTAAAGATACCGTTAAGGCTTAAAAGGGAAGGAGGATTTATAAATGCCAAACGTAGCAGTAGTAGATATGGCAGGCAAGCAGGTTGGAACAATCGATCTTGCTGAGTCCGTATTCGGTATAGAGCCAAATGCAGCAGTTATGCATCATATGGTAGTTAACTATCTTGCTAATCAGCGTCAGGGTACACAGTCTGCACTGACAAGAGCAGAAGTTTCCGGCGGCGGCAGAAAGCCATGGAGACAGAAGGGCACAGGCCGTGCAAGACAGGGTTCAACAAGAGCTCCTCAGTGGACACACGGTGGTATCGTATTTGCTCCGAAGCCAAGAAGTTACAGATTTACAGTTAATAAGAAGGTAAGAAGACTCGCTATGAAGTCTGCTTTCTCTTCAAAGGCAGCAGCTAATGAGATCATCGTAATCGATGCAATCAAGGCTGACGCATATAAGACAAAAGTCATCGCAGAGATGCTCAAGGCCATTGGCGCCGAGAAGAAAGCTCTCATCGTTCTGCCCGAGGTTGATGTAAAGGTTATCAAATCCGCAAGCAACATCAAGGGCGTTAAGACCGCTCAGGTTAACACACTTAACGTATACGACATTCTCAATGCAGATAAGCTCGTAATTGTTAAGGATGCGGTTAGCAAAATCGAGGAGGTGTACGCATGATAGCACATGACATCATCATTCGCCCAATCATCACTGAAAAGAGCATGCAGGGCATAATGGAAAAAAGGTACACCTTTGAGGTTGCCAAAAACGCCGGTAAGGTTGAAATTGCTAAAGCAGTTGAGGAAATCTTCAAGGACGTAAAAGTTAAGAAGGTTAACACACTCAACGTAAGAGGCAAGCTTCGCCGCCAGGGTAGATACGAAGGCTACACAAGATGCTGGAAGAAGGCTGTTGTAACCCTCACAGAGGACAGCAAGCCAATCGAATTCTTTGAAGGCATGATGTAAGCCTGTAAAAAATAATAACAGGCAGTATGTATGGGGATGAAAGCCAGTCCCCGCAAAGCCCATCATGAGGAGAGTGAAACCAAATGGCCATTAAAGTTTATAAGCCGACTACAAACGCACGCCGTAACATGTCGGTTACAGATTATTCAGGTCTTTCAAAGGTTGCCCCCGAAAAGAGTCTGCTTGCTCCCGTAAAGAAAAACTCGGGTCGTAACAGCTACGGCAGAATTACAGTTCGCCACAGAGGCGGCGGCAATCGCAGAAAGTATCGTATCATAGATTTCAAAAGACAGAAGTTCGATGTACCGGCAAAGGTTCTTACACTTGAGTACGATCCTAACCGTTCAGCTTTCATCGCTCTTGTACAGTACGAGGACGGCGAGAAGGCATACATCATCGCACCACAGGGTCTCAAGGTTGGAGACACAGTAGTTTCCGGTAAGGATGCAGATATCAAGGTTGGTAACGCACTTCCTTTGAGCTCAATTCCTACAGGTACATTTATCCATAACGTAGAGCTTTACCCAGGCAGAGGCGCTCAGCTTGCTAGAGCAGCCGGTAACATGGCTCAGCTTATGGCTAAAGAGAACGGAATGGCTCTTCTGAGACTTCCTTCAGGCGAACTTAGAAATGTTCCTGATGCTTGCATGGCTACAATCGGCCAGGTAGGAAACACAGACCATGAAAACGTAAAGATCGGTAAGGCTGGTCGTAAGCGCAACATGGGCTGGAGACCAACAGTAAGAGGTTCTGTAATGAACCCTAACGACCACCCGCACGGTGGTGGTGAAGGTAAATCTCCGGTTGGACGTCCGGGTCCTGTTACTCCGTGGGGTAAGCCTGCACTTGGTTATAAGACAAGAAAGACACACAACCGTTCTGATAAGTTTATCGTAAAGCGTAGAAACGGTAAGTAATAGGCGGCAGAAAGGAGCTTTAAATTATGAGTAGAAGCACAAAAAAGGGTCCTTATGTTCAGCCTGTGCTGCTCAAAAGGATTCAGCAGATGAACGAAGCTGGCGAGAAGAGAATTCTCAAGACTTGGTCAAGAAGCTCAACAATTTTCCCAGATTTCGTAGGTCATACATTTGCGGTACATGACGGCCGCAAGCACGTTCCGGTATATGTAACAGAAGATATGGTTGGTCACAAGCTCGGCGAGTTTGCTCCAACAAGAACATTCAAAGGCCATGCCGGTTCAAAAACATCTAAGAAGTAATAGGCGGAAGGAGTTATTGCAATGGAAGCTAAGGCATATTTAAACTATGTCCGTATCTCACCCCGCAAGGTATCTATTGTTTTGGATCTCATCCGTGGCAAAGATGCAAAACTTGCAAAGGCTATTCTTGCACAGACACCAAAGGCCGCCTGCGAGCCACTTTCAAAGTTGCTCAAGTCAGCTATGGCAAATGCTGAGAATAACCACGATATGGATGTATCAAGACTTTACGTTGCAGAGTGCAGCGTAAGCCAGGGCCCAACCCTCAAAAGAATTCGTCCGAGAGCTCAGGGCAGGGCATTTAGAATTAACAAGAAAACATCCCACATTACCCTTGTGCTCAAGGAAAGAGAATAATGAGGAGGAGGTAAGATTATGGGCCAAAAAGTTAATCCACACGGTTTGCGTGTAGGCGTAATTAAAGATTGGGATTCACGCTGGTTTGCAAATAAGAAAGATTTTGGCGATACTCTTGTTGAGGATTACAACCTCCGCAGGACTCTTAAGAAGCAGCTTGCAGGTGCAGGCGTGCCAAAAATCGAAATTGAGCGTGACGGTAAAAGAGTAAGAATTCACATTCACTGCGCTATGCCTGGTAAGGTTATCGGCAAGGGCGGCAGCGAGATAGAGAAGCTCAGACTCCAGTGCGAGAAAATGCTGGGCAAGGCTGTTGTAATCGACATCGTGGAGGTTAAGTCCCCGGATTTGAACGCACAGCTGGTTGCAGAGAGCATCGCACAGCAGCTTGAGAAGAGAATTTCTTTCCGCCGTGCTATGAAGCAGGCAATCGGAAGAGCTATGAAGCTGGGCGCTAAGGGTATCAAAACTCAGTGTTCAGGACGTCTCGGCGGCGCAGAAATCGCAAGATCCGAGCAGTATCACGAGGGTACAATCCCTCTTCAGACAATCCGTGCAGACATCGACTACGGTTTTGCAGAGGCTGACACAACCTACGGTAAGATCGGTGTTAAAGTATGGCTGTACAAAGGTGAGGTTCTTAACGAAGTAAAGAAGAGACCTCGCAGGGAAGGAGGCAATAAATAATGCTGTTACCAAAGCGTGTAAAGTACAGAAGAGTACACAGAGGTCGTATGACCGGTAAAGCATACCGTGGCAACAAGGTTACTTACGGTGATTATGGTCTTCAGGCATTAGAGCCAAGCTGGATTACATCAAACCAGATCGAATCTGCCCGTATCGCTATGACACGTTACTGCAAGAGATTCGGTAAAGTTTGGATTAAGATATTCCCGGATAAGCCAATCACAGAGAAGCCTGCTGAAACTCGAATGGGTTCCGGTAAAGGTTCACCTGAGTATTGGGTAGCAGTTGTTAAGCCGGGCAGAGTTATGTTCGAGCTTGCAGGTGTTGACGAGGCTACAGCTAGAGAGGCTATGCGTCTTGCAGCTATGAAGCTTCCTATTAAATGTAAGTTTGTAAAGAAAGAGGAAACGGAGGTTGAGCAATAATGACAGCAAAAGAACTCAGAGAATTGTCTGTAAACGAGCTTGAATTAAAGCTCAAGGAGCTCAAGGAAGAGCTTTTTAATCTTCGTTTTCAGCTTGCCATTAACCAGCTCGAGAATCCAATGCGTATTCAGGCAGTTAAGAAGGACATTGCAAGAGTTTCTACAGTTCTTCGCCAGCTTGAGCTTGAGAATACAAGAGCATAATTGAGGAGGGCATAGCAGTGAGCGAAAGAAACATGAGAAAAGTTGCTATCGGTAAGGTTGTAAGCGACAAGATGGATAAGACAATCGTTGTAGCAATCGAAGATAGCGTTAAGCATAAGCTTTACAATAAAATCGTTAAGCGCACAGTCAGACTCAAAGCACATGATGAAAACAATGAGTGCGGTGTTGGTGACCGTGTAAAAGTTATGGAGACCCGTCCTCTTTCTAAGGATAAGAGATGGAGACTCGTCGAGATTATAGAGAAAGCTAAATAATTCCGTTTATTGGGCTTTGAGAAAAGGAGGAACGCACTGTGATTCAGCAGCAAACTTACCTCAAGGTTGCCGATAACACCGGCGCTAAGGAACTTATGTGCATTCGTGTTCTCGGCGGAACCAGAAGAAGGTATGCCAATATAGGCGACGTAATCGTTGCTTCCGTTAAGAAAGCAGCACCCGGCGGCGTTGTTAAAAAAGGCGACGTTGTAAAGGCAGTTGTTGTACGTTCTGCAAAGGGCGTACGCAGAGAGGACGGCACTTACATTCGTTTTGATGAGAATGCAGCCGTAATTATAAAGGAAGATAAGAACCCTAAGGGTACTCGTATCTTCGGACCGGTAGCAAGAGAGCTTCGTGATAAGGATTATCTGAAGATTCTTTCTTTGGCTCCGGAAGTACTTTAATGGAGGTGTCAGCAGATGAATAAGAAACTTCATGTAAAAACAGGCGACACCGTTGTAATTATAAGCGGAAAGAGCAAGGGCAAAAAGGGCAAGGTTCTTGCAGTTAGCCCTAAGGAAGGCAAAGTTATCGTAGAGAAGTGCAACATGGTTCACAAGCATGTTAAGCCAAGAAAGATGGGCGACCAGGGCGGCATCGTTGATGCTGAGGGCGCAATCTACGCTTGCAAGGTACAGCTTTACTGCCCTAACTGCAACAAGGCAGTAAGAGTTGCATATAAGACCTACGAAGACGGCACAAAGGCTAGAGTTTGTGCAAAATGTAAGGAAGCACTTTAATAGGAGGATTAAGAAATGGCAAGACTTAAAGAGTTATACGCTAAAGAAGTTGCACCTGCTCTTATGAAAAAGTTCTCTTATAAGAGTGTGATGCAGATTCCAAAGTTTGATAAAATCGTTATCAACGTAGGTGCAGGCGAGGCTAAAGATAATTCTAAGGTTATCGACGCTATCTGCACAGATCTTGCAGCAATCACAGGTCAGAAGCCAATGGTTTGCCGTGCAAGAAAGTCAGTTGCTAACTTTAAACTTCGTGAGGGTATGGCAATCGGCGCTAAGGTTACTCTCAGAGGCGACAGAATGTATGAGTTCATGGACAGACTCTTCAACGTAGCTCTCCCAAGAGTTCGTGACTTCAGAGGAATTAACGCTAACTCCTTTGACGGCAGAGGCAACTACAACATGGGTCTTAAAGAACAGCTCATCTTCCCTGAAATTGAGTACGATAAGATCGACAAAGTACGTGGTATGGACATTTGCTTCGTAACCACTGCAACTACAGACGAAGAAGCCCGTGAGCTTTTGACACTTATGGGCGCACCATTTGCGAAGTAAGGAGGAATTGTTGTGGCTAAGACTGCTATGAAAGTTAAGCAGCAGAGAGTTCAGAAATATTCCACAAGAGAATATTCAAGATGCAAAATCTGTGGTAGACCACACGCCTACCTCCGTAAGTACGGAATTTGCCGTATTTGCTTTAGAGAACTCGCTTACAAGGGCGAGATTCCCGGTGTAAAAAAGGCAAGCTGGTAATCAGAGGAGGTAAACGGTATGCAGAGTACAGATATCATCGCTGATTTGCTTACTAGAATTCGTAATGCAAACACAGCAAAGCATGACAGTGTTGAAATCCCAGCATCAAACATGAAGAAGGCTATCTGCCAGATTCTTCTTGATGAAGGATACATCAAAAACTTTACAGTAACCGAAGACGGCAAGCAGGGCATGATCAAGGTTGTTTTGAAATACGGCGAGGGCAAAACTCCAGTTATTTCCGGCCTTAAGAGAGTTTCAAAGCCAGGTTTGCGTATATACAGCGATGTAGAGAATATGCCAAAGGTTATGAAGGGCCTCGGAATTGCAATTATTTCAACTTCTAAGGGCATCATGACTGACAGAGAGGCTCGCAAAGAGCACGTAGGCGGCGAGGTTCTCGCATATATTTGGTAATAGGAGGTGCGAAAATGTCTCGAATTGGAAGAAAACCTATAAATATTCCCGCCGGTGTAGAAGTTAAGTTCGAAAACGGCGTTCTCACAGCAAAGGGTCCTAAGGGTACACTCACTCAGAATGTACACCCAAACATGCTGGTAGAAATCAACAACGGCATTATCGAAGTTAAGCGTCCAAATGACGACAAGCTTAACCGTTCACTTCACGGTCTTACAAGAACACTTATCCACAATATGATGATCGGTGTAACTGAGGGCTACAAGAAGGAACTGGATGTTAACGGCGTTGGTTACCGTGTTCAGAAGCAGGGTAAGACAGTTACAATGAACCTTGGATTCTCACATCCGGTTATCATTGAGGATACAGACGATATTACAATCGAAGTTCCAAACCCAAATAAAATTATCATCCACGGCGCAGATAAGCAAAAGGTTGGTCAGTTTGCTGCCGAAGTTAGAGAGAAGCGTCCACCAGAGCCATATAAGGGCAAGGGTATTAAGTATGTGGACGAACACATCCGCCGCAAGGAAGGCAAGGCCGGTAAGGGCGGCAAGAAGTAATTAAGGAGGGAAATGACTAATGGTAAAGAGACCTGATACAAAAAAAGCTCGTTTGAATCGCCACAAGAGAATTCGTGGCAAAATAAGCGGCACACCAGAGTGTCCACGCCTTTGTGTATTCCGCTCCACTAACAACATCTATGCACAGCTTATAGATGACGTTAACGGTGTTACACTTGCTTCAGCTTCTAGCCTTGACAAGAGCATCGAAGGAAACGGCGGTAACAAAGAGGCAGCACGTGCAGTAGGCAAGCTCATTGCTCAGCGTGCAGCAGAGAAGAATATAGTTGATGTTGTATTCGACAGAGGCGGCAACATCTACCACGGCCGTGTTAAGGAATTGGCCGAAGGCGCCCGTGAGGGCGGCCTCAATTTCTAAGGAAGGGGAGGAATAACTTTGGCAATTATTGACGCAGGAACATTGGATTTGAAAGAGCGCGTTGTTGCTATCAACCGCGTATCTAAAACAGTAAAGGGCGGACGTATCTTCAAGTTTGCAGCTTTGGTAGTTGTAGGCGACGAGAACGGAACAGTAGGCTTCGGTATCGGTAAAGCAGGCGAAGTTCCGGATGCTATCCGCAAGGGCATTGAGGATGCTAAGAAGAACCTTATTAAGGTTTCTCTCAGAGGCACAACAATCCCACACGAAATTATCGGTGAGTACGGTGCAGGCAGAGTTTTGATGAAGCCGGCTGCTCCCGGTACAGGAGTTATCGCCGGAGGTCCAGTGCGTGCCGTTGTTGAAGCAGCAGGTATCAAAGATATCAGAACAAAAGCTCTTCGTTCAAACAACCCATGCAACGTAGTTAGAGCTACACTCGAGGGACTTAAGGCTCTTCGTACAGCAGAAGAAGTTGCTGCAATCCGTGGCAAGTCTGTAAAAGAAATTTTATAATAAACGGGGGTTGACGAAATGAAAATCAAATTAGTTAAGAGCCTCATCGGAGCTAAAAAGGATCAGATCGCAACTGCCCATGCTTTGGGTCTTAAGAAAATCGGCGATGTTACAACACAGCCAGACAACGCTCAGACAAAAGGCAAAGTAGCAAAAATAATCCACCTCATCGAGGTAGTTGAAGGTTAATCAATCAAGGAGGTGCGAAAAATGAAGTTACATGAACTTTCACCTGTTGAAGGCTCAAAGAAGGACGCCAAGAGAATTGGTAGAGGTCACGGTTCAGGCTGGGGCAAAACTTCCGGTAAGGGTCACAAAGGTCAGAAGGCAAGAGCAGGCAGAGGTATGCGTGTTGGCTTTGAAGGCGGCCAGATGCCTTTGCAGAGACGTATTCCTAAGAGAGGTTTCAACAACATCTTCGCTAAGGAAATCGTTTCTATCAACGTAGGTTCTCTCAACAGATTTGAAGACGGCGCAGTTGTAGATGCAGCAGCACTTGTTGAAGCAGGTCTTGTTAAGAATTATTTTGACGGTATTAAAATTCTGGGCAACGGTGAGCTTAAGAAGAACATCACTGTTAAAGTAGATGCATATTCAGAGTCCGCTAAGGCTAAAATCGAGGCTGCAGGCGGAAAGGCTGAGGTGATTTAATTGTTTAAGACAATTAGAAACGCCTGGGCTATCCCAGATCTCAGAAGAAAGTTACTTTTCACTTTAATGATTATAATCGTATTCAGAATTGGTTCCGTTATCCCGGTTCCATTTCTGGATATGGCTGCACTGAGAGAGGTTATGAACGCTAACGGCGTTGAAACCGGCAACTCAATGCTTGCTTATCTTAATACTCTTTCCGGTGGCGCTTTTTCCAACGCAACACTGTTTGCAATGGGCGTTTCACCATATATCAACAGCTCCATCATCATGCAGCTTTTGACAATTGCTATTCCTCCTCTTGAGAGAATGGCAAAAGAAGGAGAAACTGGAAGAAAGAAAATTGCTACAATAACTCGTTATGTAACTGTTGCGCTGGGACTTATTCAGGGTACTGCATATTTCTTCTATCTGCGCAACCAGAACATAACAGTTTACAACGAAGGCTTCAGCCTTTGGTTCTCAGCAATCGTTATCATCCTCGCATTTACAGCAGGTACTGCTCTTATGATGTGGATGGGTGAGCAGATTAACAAAAACGGTATCGGAAACGGTATTTCAATTCTCCTTTTTGCAGGTATCGTTGCTCGTCTGCCTTGGACAATCAATGTTTTGGCACAGTACTTCACATTGGGCTTCTCAGGCGGCACTCAGTATTTTATTCTTGTACCATTCTGGGTTATTCTCTTCCTTGCAGTTATTTGGATTATCACATTCATGCAGGATTCCGAGAGAAGAATCCCGATTCAGTACGCAAAGAGAGTTGTTGGCAGAAAGATGTACGGCGGTCAGTCCAGCCACCTTCCAATCAAGGTTGCTTTGGGCGGTGTTATGCCGGTTATCTTTGCTAGCTCCATTCTCTCAATTCCAAGTACAATTGAAATGTTTTGGCAGCCAACAGGCATCTGGGCAGGCTTCTTTGCAGCATTCAGAGCTGACGGCTGGGCATATGCATTACTTTATTTCTTACTCATTTTGATGTTTGCATACTTCTACACCTCAATTCAGTACAATCCGGTAGAAATGGCAAACAACTTGAAGCAGAACAACGGCACAATCCCAGGTATCAGACCTGGTACTCCTACTGCGGAGTTCATAAGAAAGATTCTTTCCAGAATCACACTTATCGGTGCTTTGTTCCTTGCATTCATAGCTTTGGTTCCAATTATTTATTCGTCAGTGACAGGTTTGAGAGGCCTCACAATGGGTGGTACATCCGTTATCATCATGGTTGGTGTCGCTCTTGAAACAGTAAAACAACTGGAATCTCAGATGATGATGCGTCATTATAAGGGATTCCTGGACTAATACTTTTTACCTTAGGAGGAGAATTCACATGAACATCATTTTGTTGGGAGCTCCCGGTGCAGGTAAGGGCACTCAGGCAGCTGTTATTTGCGAAAAGTTGAATATTCCTACAATTTCAACAGGAAACATCATCAGAGAAGCGCTGAAAAACGGCACTGAAATGGGATTGAAAGCAAAGTCCTACATGGACGCAGGAAAGCTGGTTCCGGATGAGGTAGTAATCGGCATAGTTAAGGAAAGACTTGCTCAGGACGACTGCGCAAACGGTTTTATCCTTGACGGTTTCCCAAGAACAATTCCACAGGCCGAGGCTCTGGACGCAATGGGCGTTGTTATCGACAAGGTTATCGACATTGAGGTAGCCGACGAGGTAATAGTGAACAGATTGTCCGGACGCCGTGTTTGCGAGAAGTGCGGAAGACCTTATCACCTTGAGAGCTTGAAGCCAAAGGCTGAGGGAATCTGCGACGACTGCGGAGGCACCCTTGTTCAGCGTAAGGATGACAGCATTGAGACCGTAAAGGCTCGTCTTGATATCTATCACAACGAGACAGAGCCGCTCAAAGACTACTATGCAAAGCAGAACAAGCTTGTTGTAGTTGAAGGACAGGACACTGTAGAAGATACTTCTAAGTTGGTTCTTGCAGAAGTAGAGGCGTAAAGTATGATTGTGTTGAAAACCGCTCGTGAACTTTCTCTTATGAGAGAGGCGTGCAAAATATCTGCACGGGCATTAAAAATTGCCGGCGAAGCTGTTCAACCGGGAGTTTCGACTCTTGAAATCGATACTTTAGTTCGCAAGTACATCGAGAAACAGGGAGCCGTTCCCTCGTTTCTCGGGTACGGCGGATTTCCGAACAGTGCTTGTATATCGGTAAATGATACGGTTATCCATGGCATACCAAGCAAGAAACGCATTCTCAAAGAGGGCGACATTGTTAGCGTTGACGTGGGCGCTTATATAGGCGGATACCACGGCGATAACGCATGGACATTCCCATGCGGAAAGATAAGCGATGAAGCGCAGGCGCTGCTTGACGCAACGAGAGAAAGCCTTTTTAAAGGAATCGAAAAGGCTCAGCCGGGAAACAGAATCGGAGACATCGGCTCAGCGGTTCAGCAGTATGTCGAAGAGCGCAGTTACTCGGTGGTACGTGACTTTGTCGGCCACGGAGTAGGTGCGAAGTTACACGAAGAACCATCTGTACCAAATTTCGGTACACCGGGAAGAGGCCCGAGGCTTTTGCCCGGCATGACAATCGCAATAGAACCTATGATAAACATGGGAAGCTACCGTGTAAAGGTTCTTGAAGACGAGTGGACCACGGTTACAGTGGACGGAAGCTTGTCCGCTCATTTTGAGCATACAATAGCAATAACTCCGGACGGTCCAAAGATATTAACACTTCCGGATTAAGGATTGGAAATAATCTTATGGATATAGTCAAGGGAAGAATCGTAAAAGCCAAGGCAGGCAGAGATAAAGACAAATTCTTTGTGGTTGTGGATATATACAAAAGTACAGCGTATATATGCGACGGAAAGACCAGAAGAATAGAAAAGCCTAAACGCAAAAATGTTCTGCATCTTGCGCCTACCGCAGAAATGGCAGACGAATTTAACAGCAACCGAAAGATTCGGGAAATCCTCAAAAATTACAGAGGCGATTGATTTTAATAATCCGTTAGGAGGTTACAGTTGTGTCGAAGCAAGACGTTATCGAAATAGAGGGTACAGTAAAAGAAGCTCTTCCAAACGCACAGTTTAAGGTAGAGCTGCCAAATGGTCATGTTATTCTTGCCGTTATCTCCGGCAAATTGAGAATGAACTTTATAAGAATTCTTCCGGGAGATAAGGTAACAGTTGAGATGTCACCATATGACCTTACAATAGGCAGAATTACATGGCGCTCAAAGTAATTGCAAAGCATATACGCTTTATTAAATAAATTGATTGACTATTTAGAAAGGAATGATTATAAATGAAAGTCAGACCTTCAGTAAAGAAAATTTGCGATAAGTGCAAGGTTATCAAGAGACACGGAAAAATCATGGTAATCTGCGAGAACCCAAAGCATAAACAGCGTCAGGGTTAATCATAAGTAAATTAAACTATATTTTGAAATAATTATGGAGGTGCAACTATGGCTCGTATAGCAGGTGTTGATTTACCGAGAGATAAAAGAGTTGAAATTGGTTTGACATACATCTACGGTATCGGACGTAAAACTGCAAGCGACATTCTTGCTGCAACAGGTGTTAATCCTGACACTCGTGTCAGAGATCTTTCAGAAGACGATGTATCAAAGCTGAGAGAATATATCGATCATAACTGCCGTGTTGAAGGTGATCTTCGCCGTGACATAGCTTTTGATATTAAAAGACTTATTGAAATTGGTTGTTACCGTGGCGTTCGCCACAGAAAGGGTCTCCCGGTAAGAGGTCAGCGTTCAAAGACTAACGCTCGTACTCGTAAGGGTCCCCGTAAGACTATGGCAAACAAGAAGAAATAAGTAAAGGAGGACAAAGCTTATGGCAGCACCAAAAGCCGGAAAGAAGGCAACCGTGCGTCGTCGCCGTGAACGTAAAAATATCGAAAAAGGCGCAGCACATATTCAGTCAACATTTAACAATACAATCGTTACTATATCCGATACACAGGGTAATGCAATCTCTTGGGCAAGCGCCGGAGAGCTTGGATTCAGAGGTTCAAGAAAGTCAACTCCTTTTGCTGCTCAGTCAGCAGCTGAGACAGCTGCAAAGGCAGCTATGGAGCATGGTCTCAAGTCAGTTGAAGTATACGTAAAAGGCCCTGGTCAGGGAAGAGAAGCAGCTATCAGAGCTCTTCAGTCCGCAGGTCTCGAAGTTAGCATGATTAAGGATGTTACTCCGATTCCTCACAACGGATGCCGTCCTCCAAAGAGAAGACGTGTATAACCGTAATATTACAGGAGGTGTCCCATTATGGCAAGATATACAGGAGCTGTGTGCAGACAGTGCCGCAGAGAGGGTCAGAAGCTTTTCTTGAAGGGCGACCGCTGCTACACAGATAAGTGCGCATTATCCCGCAGAGCTTACGCACCAGGACAGCACGGTCAGGGTCGTAAGAAGAGTTCCGAGTACGGTACTCAGCTTCGTGCAAAGCAGATGACAAGACGTTACTATGGCGTTTTGGAGAGCCAGTTCAGAAAGTACTATGAGTTGGCAGAGAAAAAAGAAGGTAAGACAGGTGAGGCATTGCTGGCAATCCTCGAGAGCCGTCTCGACAGTGTTGTATACAAACTCGGCTGGGCTTCTTCACACGCAGAGGCAAGACAGCTTGTTTCCCACGGTCATTTCACAGTAAACGGCAAGAAGGTTGATATTCCATCATACCTTACAAAGCCGGGCGATGTTATTACAATCGCTGAGAAGAGCAGAAGCAGCGCAAAGTTTAAAGCTCTTCTCGAGGCAAATGCAACAAAGCCTGTTCCAAAGTATCTTGAAGTAAACAACGATGCTTTCGAGGGCAAGGTAGTTTCCGTTGCAAAGCGTGAAGAAATTGATTTACCGGTTGATGAAACACTTATCGTTGAGTTGTACTCCAAGTAATCCCCAAAAAACGCAGGCAGGTTACAAACTCAGCGGCTTAAATGCCGCCTAACGTCAAGGAGGATTCGCTAATGATAGAGATTGAAAAGCCAAGAATAGAAACCGAAGAGTTATCAAGCGACGGCAAGTACGGTAAATTTGTTGTAGAGCCTCTCGAAAGAGGATTTGGCAACACATTGGGCAACAGTTTGAGACGTGTGCTCCTTTCATCCTTGGAAGGAGTTGCGGTTACATCCATCAAGATTGATGGTGTGCTTCACGAGTTTTCCACAATCCCGGGAGTAAAAGAAGACGTTACCGAGATCGTTCTCAACATGAAAAGACTTGTTGCAAAGCTTCACACCAATGATCCGAAAGTTGTGGAAATTTTTGCCGAGGGTCCTTGCGAAGTAACTGCAAGCACAATTAAGTGCGACAGCGAGGTTGAAATCCTCACACCGGATCTTCATATCGCTACACTGGGCGAAGGTGCAAAGCTTCATATGGAGATAACACTGGACAAAGGCAGGGGTTATGTTCCGGCAGAGCGCAATAAGCTCATCGACGGAAACAACGTAATCGGCGTTTTGCCGGTTGACTCCATATATACGCCTGTAGAAAAGGTAAACTACACAGTTGAAAATACCCGTGTAGGTCAGATTACCGACTACGACAAGCTTACTATGTATGTTTGGACAAACGGCGTGCTGAACGCACAGGAGGCTGTTTCATTGGCAGCCAAGGTTCTCACAGAGCACCTCAATCTGTTTGTTGACCTTTCAGATAAGGCAAGCAGCGCAGAGGTTATGGTAGAGAAAGACGACAAGGGCAAGGAGAAGGTTCTTGAGATGACTATCGAAGAGCTCGACCTTTCCGTTCGTTCCTTCAACTGCCTCAAGAGAGCCGGAATTAACACAGTGGAGGATCTCATCGGTAAATCCGAAGAGGATATGATGAAGGTTCGTAACCTCGGACGCAAGTCTCTCGAAGAGGTTATGTATAAGCTCAACAGCCTGGGCTTCAGTCTTCAGAAAGAGGACGAATAATTTGACAGCCCGTTTTTAATATCAATCCATATTGAAAAGGAGTGAATACAAATGCCAGGAACAAGAAAGCTGGGAAGAGCATCTGCTCACAGAATCGCTATGCTGAGAGCAATGGTTACCTTCCTTTTTGAAAAAGGCAAGATTGAAACAACAGTTACTCGTGCCAAAGAAGTATCAGCAATGGCAGAGAAAATGATAACAATAGCAAAGACAAACAGTCTTCACAATAAGCGTCTTGTAATGTCTTTCGTAACAAAAGAGGACGTTGCAAAGAGTCTTTTCGATACAATCGCACCTAAGTACATGGACAGAAACGGTGGTTACACACGTATCACTAAGATCGGACCACGTCGTGGCGATGCTGCTGAAATGGCAATTATCGAACTTATCTGATTTGTCTGATTGTATATGATTTTACATTTGGGAGCGGACATATATCCGCTCCCATTTTAAAATATTTCAAATTAGAATTTATATACCCGCCCGTGGCGCAGCCGGATAACGCAGCAGATTCCGATTCTGAAGAACGGGGGTTCGAATCCCTCCGGGCGGGCCATTTATTTTATTTCCGCCTTGCTGAACTTTGTTTTAGAAATCAACGACATTTCAAGGCGGGCGAGACCTTTTCTCTAAAGCTTTGGAATGGCTTTCTCACAGTAGGATTTATCTATTGTGAAGTTATGAGAATTGTAAAGGAACTACATTAACTTTTGTTGTGTTATGTCGTTAAATAAAAATAGAAGCTCTCCCGTAGGAGTGGATTGTATATCTGCGTGGTCGCAATAAGAATTATGTTAAATAATAGTCATTCAATATCGAATAATAAAACCCCCATTGTTATAGATTTCGTAACAATGGGGGTTTTGATTTTGTATTAAAATTTACTGATTTTCATTTACAAGGACTACTGAAACTCTTATGTTGTTTTCTGCTTCGTCAATATCATAGATTGAATTGTCGTCTATTGGAATATGTATTTCGTAGATATCTGATGTGCTGAGAGTTTCTCCGTCAAATACGAAGCTCCAGTTTTCATCGTTTACCTTTTTAAAGTTTCCATCGGAAGAGTAGGAGTAAAGGGTATATCCCTCGCCTGTGACCTCAAGGCCGTTTCCTCTGAAAGCTACTGTTGTAGTGGTGTGAACATTTTCAACAGAGGCTGTGAAAACATAGGAAGCGGCGTCGCCGTGAATACCTGCTTTCAGCTTTTCTTCATCTGTTAAAATGCTTCTTTCGGCAGAGTCCAAATCAACCTCTCTGTAAGGTATTTCCGGAAGATATACAAATCTATCCTGCAATCTTAAAAGCTCCATACAGCCTGTTGGACAGTAAAGTGTGTTTCCGTCACCGCCTGTGAACATTCCGATAGCCATATTGTTATAGCCGCTGAGGCTGGAAACATCCTTTGTATATACTGTTTTTCCGGTTTCAAAATCAAGGATAATATAACGCCACATCTTTGTTTCCGGGTCTTGGTCGTAGCCGTAAAGATATCCGGTGGCGGTTGAAAGCTTGAAAATGGATGTTGAGCTTATATCGTTTCTGCTCCAAATGGTTTTCATTTCCTTGCCGTTTTCGGTTTCAATCAGGTCAACTCTTTCGATTCCCGGCATTATGTATTCGTTGCCGTTTTGCATCCAGTTTACGTCATAAATATTTTCAAAGGATTGGATTGAGGAGTCGCTGTCATCTTTTGCTAAGTCTGCGCTTCCTGCGCCGAACCAGTTGCAGACAATAGTGCTTACAGCCTCTTCGCCGTCGTAAACGATTATAGAGTTTTCAACGGAAACCTGCTGACCCTCTGCCAAATCGTCGAGAACCGGAGCGCTTGCAGCCAATTTACCGGTTTTAATATCCAGAGCAATAAGATTTACAGGGTCAAGGTTGTCGGTAAACAGCACATAATCCTGTGTAAGTGTCGGTGAAGAACCGCCGCCCCAGGAAAGACCGCCGCCTGTAATTGTGCTGCCTGCTTCGCTGTCGTTTGCGCCGTTGCTGCCGTATTCTGTGCGCCATACAACGTCTACACCTTCGTTGGCTTTAAGGAGATAGCAGGCCTTGTTAGTGAGTATTACACAGCCATCCTCGCAGGAGGCAATGCCGTTTTCTGCTCCCTCGCCTGGGATTGTTTCGTAAACATATACAGATTCCTCAGGGATACTGTACTTTTTTCCCTCCATTAAATCTTCAATGGCTTGTGCCTCGATATATCCTATATATCCAACCTGTTCACGGTCGGGATAAATGCGAAAACCGCCTGTTACAAACCAAAGATTTCCTTCATAGTCGTATGTAACAGCTAAAAGGTTTTGTTCGGTTTGTCTGTCGATAACTGCTTCAACTAATTTCTTAATATCAATATCTGCAATCTTTTCAAAGGTTTCCAAAATATTTCCGTCTTCGTCCATTGTTTTTAATATCAAAACATGGTTGTGTGAGGTTGGGCAGACAATGTTGTTTTGAGCGTCCACAAAGGAATAAGAGGACTGAATGGAATAGCTTCCGTTGTCATCCTTCGATGGGATGAAAGAACCGATTGTTGTTATAACGTCAGCGTTTAAATCTCTTATGGTAATTCCACCCAAAAGCGGTGAAATAGCGTTGCCGTATTCATCGTAGAATATGGCAGGAGGAGCTTGTATACCCACTGTTTCAAGGGAAGAGTTAACCTCCGTGTAAATACCCAAAGGCAAAATGGCGTCGGTGGAGTCTGAATTGTAGCCGTCGTTGTGGATATTTGACTCAGATTTCGCCAAATAGGGATTTTGTTTGACAGATTTCGCAGCCAGGGGTTTAGGAGACAGAGAGAAAGAACTGTCACTGTAGTCAATTTTTCCCGTATCCTGACTTTGGCATCCGGAAGCAAAAATCACCATTGCGGCTAAAAGCACTGCAAAGATTTTTTTCATATTTACCTCCTAAATAAAAAACATAAGCTATTAAATATAAACTTGTAATATGATTATATATAAATATAAATATGGTGTCAATAAAAGGAAAGTAATTTTTTCCAAGTCGCCTATAAGAGGACAAAAGATTTATATATTTAATAAAAGACAGAAAAGTCATTGCTTTAAGCAGTGATAAACGAAAAAAATTATTTTTTTTGCAAAATTCTTAAAAAGACTTTACTTTACCGTGATAATGTGATAGAATACAAAAAAGTCACCGGATTAAAATCCGGAATAAAAATTATTCGGAGGAATTTATTTTGAAAAAGATACTTGCAATGCTTATGGCAATTCTCATGTTCGGAACAGTTGCAGCAGGCTGCGGCGGCAATGACGCAACAGAGAACAATTCAACAGACGGTTCAACATCAGAGGTTGGCGGCGCAGACGAGTCATGGACAAAGGTAGAATCAGCAGGCAAGCTGGTTATGGGACTTGACGACAGCTTCCCTCCAATGGGATATAAGGACCCTGAAACAGGCGAAATCGTAGGCTTTGACGTTGACCTTGCAAAAGAAGTTTGCTCAAGACTTGGTATCGAGCTTGTGCTCCAGCCAATCGTTTGGGAGACAAAGGAAACAGAGCTTAACGGCGGAAACATCGACTGCATCTGGAACGGCTTTACCGCAACACCTGAGCGTGAAGAGGCAATGCTTCTTTCAGCCCCTTATATGCAGAATACTCAGGTAGTTATGGTTGCTGAGGGTTCAGACTTTACTGACCTTGCTTCCCTTGCAGGAAAGACAGTCGCTGTTCAGTCAGGTTCTTCAGGCGACAATGCTCTTAATGCTGACGAAAACGCAGACTTCAAAAACTCTCTTGGAAACATCATCAAGATTCAGGATTACCTCAGCGCAATCACAGAGCTTGAAAACGGCACAGTAGACGGCATTGTTCTCGACGAGAAGGTTGCTACAAACTACATAAACATGAAGCCTGGCAAATACAGAATTTTGGAAGCTGACGGCAAAGAGATTACACTTTCTGAGGAAGAATATGTTATCGCATTCAGAAAGGGCGATCAGGCTTTGATGGAGAAGATTATGGACACTCTTAAAGAGATGAAAGAGGACGGCAAATTGGCAGAAATCTCCACAAAGTGGTTTGAAGAGGACGTTACTACTATCTGATTTTAATGGTACGAAATAGAAATTTAAGGGTGGGCTATGGCCTGCCCTTAAGTTTGTTTTGGTTTAATAACATAAAACTGGTATAAAACCTAATTTATGCCATAAAACAAGGATGAAATTGCAGGTATCGAAATAATCATTGCAGAATAAAAAGAAAGAATTTTGAGAGGTGTTCTTGTGAACTATAGTATTTTACTTTCCGAGATGCTGGAGGGTACATTAAATTCCCTTGCGCTTTTCGGACTTACATTGTTGTTTTCTCTGCCTTTGGGACTTATACTTTGTGTGGGCAGACGTTCAAAATTTAAAATTATAAATATTCCGGTAAAGTTTTACTTGCTTCTGCTGAGAGGTACTCCTCTTATGCTCCAGCTTATGTTTGTTTTCTACGTTGTAAATCCCCTGTTGCCTTTCAGAATCGACAGATTCCCGGCGGCGGTTGTGGCTTTTGTTTTAAACTATGCTGCATATTTTGCAGAGATTTACAGAGGCGGAATGGAGAGTATTCCGGTTGGACAGTACGAAGCCGCAAATGTTTTGGGATTTAGCAAAAAGCAGACATTCTTTAAAATCATTCTCCCTCAGGTAATAAAGAGAATATTGCCTCCTATGGGCAACGAGTTTATAACCCTTGTAAAGGATACATCCCTTGCAAAGGTAATTTCAGTTGTAGAGCTTATGAAGGTTACATCAGACTGGGCAAACTCTGCGGCAAACTTTGTTCCGTTTATCATCGCCGCTATTTTCTATCTTGTTATGAACGGCGTTGTTTCCAAGTGCTTCAGCATTGCGGAAAAGAAACTCAGCTATTACAGATAATGGAGGTATACCGATATGAAAATGCTGGAAGCAAAAAATATAGAGAAATCCTTCGATAAACTTGAAGTTTTAAAAAATATATCATTTGATGTAAATAAGGGCGAAGTCCTTGCAATCATCGGCCCGTCAGGCTCCGGAAAAAGTACATTGCTCAGATGTATCACCCAGCTTGAAACAATCGACAAGGGTGAAATTGTAATCTGCGGGGACACTTTGGTAAATACTGTTGACGGCAAGGCGGTTTACGCCAGCAAGGAAGACAGACATAAGATAAACATGCATTACGGACTTGTTTTCCAGAACTTCAACCTTTTCCCACATATGAGCGTTATGAAGAATATAACAGCCGCTCCTATAAATGTTTTGGGAAAATCAAAGGAAGAAGCGGAAGCAACAGCAAAAAGTCTTTTGAAGAAAATGGGACTTGCAGACAGAGGGGATTATTATCCCTATCAGCTTTCAGGCGGTCAGCAGCAGAGAGTTTCCATTGCCCGTGCAATGGCTTTAAATCCTGAGCTTTTGCTTTTCGATGAGCCGACATCCGCTCTCGACCCTGAGCTTACAGGGGAAATTTTAAAGGTTATCCGCAGTCTTGCAGAAGAAAAAATGACAATGATAGTTGTAACCCATGAAATGGCATTTGCAAAGAATGTTGCCGACAGGGTAATATTTATGGCAGACGGCGTAATTGTTGAAAGCGGAACACCTCAGGAAGTTTTTGAAAACACAAAGAACCCAAGAACATTGGAGTTCCTGGCCAAATATAATGAGGACAGGGAAGGTTAAATAAAAAACTCTCCGCAATGGGAGAGGAAAGGAAAAAGTATGTTTACAGATAAAAAAAGACTTGTAGTAAAGGTGGGAACATCCACCCTCACATATGAAAACGGAAAGATGAATTTCAGAAGAATTGAACAGCTCTGCAAGGTTCTTTCCGATTTGCAGAATATGGGTCATGAAATTGTATTGGTTTCCTCAGGCGCTGTAGGCGTTGGAATGGGAAAGCTGGGACTTCAAAAGCGCCCAACCCTTACAAAGGAAAAACAGGCTGTGGCGGCTGTCGGTCAGTGCGAGCTTATGTTTATGTATGATAAGCTTTTCGGTGAATACAACCACACAGTAGCCCAGATACTTCTTTCAAAGTATTCAATAGAAACAGACCATAAAAAGGAAAATGTTCTCAATACAATGAACACCCTTATGAGCATGGGAATTATCCCCATTGTAAACGAAAACGACACAGTAGCAATCGATGAAATTGAGGGCGCAAACTTTGGCGATAACGATATGCTTTCAGCTATTGTTTCGGTTTTAATCGACGCCGACCAGCTTATTATCCTTACAGATATAGATGGCTTGTACGATTCAAACCCAAGACTTAACCCAACAGCAAAGAAAATTTCTGTTGTAGAGAAAATCGACGAGAACATTTTAAAAATGGCAGGGGGAAGCGGTTCAAACCGTGGAACAGGCGGAATGGCGACAAAGCTTAAAGCCGCAACACTGACAACTGAAAACGGAATTGACTGCATAGTTGTAAACGGAAGCTCACCGTCAATTCTTTATTCAGTTATCGACGGCGTTGAGGTTGGAACAAAGTTCTTAGCCCAACCCGTAAGTGTACTGAACAGTAAATACCTTAATAATTATTGATTTTTTTGATTCTGCCGTGTATGGGTTAGAATGATAAAGCCTAAATTTAAAAAGAAGCAGTTTCAATATAAAACTTTTATGTAAGCCAATTTGGGATTCCAAAGGGACCACCGTCCCTTTGGCGGAAAGTTTGAAAGGCAGAGCCTTTCAAGAAAAGGAGGAAAAAAGATGACCGTTATAGAGCAGATGGGCGCAAGGGCAAAGACAGCCGCAAGGGTTCTTGCCAATGCTGGAACAGAAAAAAATAAGGCTCTTATGAGCATTGCCAAGGCTTTGAGAGAGAATTGCCAGGCTATTTTAAAGGCAAATGAAATCGACATAGAGAACGGAAAAAACGCAGGACTTACAGTTTCTCTTCTGGATAGACTCAGACTTACTGAGGAGAGAGTGGAGGGAATTGCAGTAGGCGTTGAGCAGGTTGCCGCTTTGAAAGACCCTATCGGCGATGTTTTAAGCGGAAATAAGCTGGAAAACGGCTTGGAGATAAGAAGAATAAGAGTTCCCCTGGGCGTAATCGGAATTATTTATGAAGCACGTCCAAATGTTACAGCAGACGCCGCAGCTTTGTGCCTTAAAGCCGGAAACGCAGTAATACTCCGTGGAGGTAAAGAGGCTATAAAATCAAATAAGGCTATTGCTGATATTATGCGTGAAGCTGTTGAAAAAGCAGGACTTCCTAAGGATTCCATACAGCTTATTGAGGATACATCACGAGCAAGCTCCACAGAGCTTATGGGTTTAAGCGATTATCTTGATGTTCTTATCCCAAGAGGCGGAGCAGGACTTATCAGAGCCGTTGTGGAAAATGCAAAGGTTCCTGTTATTGAGACAGGCGTTGGCAACTGCCATGTATACGTTGATGAGTATGCGGATATAGATATGGCGGCAAATATTATATTTAACGCAAAGACCTCAAGACCATCTGTGTGCAACGCAATCGAAACAATTCTTGTACACAGCGCAGTTGCAGAAAAAGCGTTGCCTGCAATAAAGGCAAGACTTGACGAGAAAAATGTGGAGCTTAGAGGTTGTCCGAAAACAGCGGAAATTCTGGGCAGCTGTGTAAAGCCTGCCACAGAAGAGGATTACTATAAGGAATTCCTTGACTATATACTTGCAGTAAAGGTTGTAGACAGCTTTGAAGAAGCGGTAGACCATATTGCAAAATACAGCAGCGGCCACAGCGAATGTATAGTTACTGAAAACTACACAAGAGCCTGTGATTTCTTAAATCAGGTGGACGCAGCTGCGGTTTATGTAAACGCTTCAACAAGATTTACCGACGGCGGACAGTTCGGCTTGGGTGCAGAAATAGGTATTTCCACCCAGAAGCTTCACGCCCGTGGTCCTATGGGACTTAACGAGCTTACAAGCTCAAAGTTTATAATCCTCGGAAACGGACAGATTAGATAAGCAGATACATTAAGGCGAGGAGCAGACCGGTATCAGCGTTATCTGATGAAAGCAGAAGAATAAGTATAAGTATCAGACTTTTCTCTTTATCGTGAAAACAGGCGTCGAGAACTTCACCGCCTGTTTTCGCCGCTTTTATATCATCGCCGCTGAAGCTTTCTGCAAGCTTTTGCAGGTCGATGTTTTCAGTTTCGTGATTTGGGGACTGTTGATTTTTATTGCCGTTTTGTCCGCCGGAAAAGGTCTGCGCTTCGTTGTGACCTGCATGATGAGCGTCAGTCTGAGGGGGAGGAAAACTTCCCCTGTTGTCGTTTCTGTTTTGGCGTTTTGAGTTATTTTCCTGAGAGGATGCGTTTTGCTGCATTTCTTTGACCCTCCTCATTGCTTCCTGTCTTAAATTGTCAAATCCTGCCATGAAAAATCACACTCACAATATGCCCTTAGATTTTATCAGGGGAAGTATTTTTAAAAGCCTGAGCATCTTCTTTGCTTCATCCAGCTTTTTCTGTTTTGCGCTTCCCAGAAAGGGACGCAGAGCCTCTAAAAGACGTGTAGTGTCGTCCTCTGTGTTTAAAGAGGATAAAAGGGGCATAAGCTTTGCAACAGATGTCAAAGCTTCGCCGCCGAAAGAAGAATGGCTTTTGGCAAGACCGGATTGATGATTTTGATTGCCGGAATTGTTGTTCATTCCTCCCAAAAGGGACAGAAGCTGGGGATTGTTCATCAGTCCGGACAAAAGGTCTTGATTTATTTGAGGGAAAGAACCGCCTTGATTGTTGTTTTCCGAATGATTTTGACCGGGGTTGTTTCCTGAATTGTTATTGGGAATATCAAGACCTAACTGTTTTCCCATGGATTCAAGCTGACTCATCGCCTGAGGGTCGGACATGATTTTCCCTATCAGCTCCTGAATATCATCCATTTGAGTTACCCCTCAGTTTTTTCAGCAGGCTTTGAGCCTGTGGACTGTTCATAATTTTTTCCATTTCTTTTGGATTGTTCAATATCTCTTTAACTTTTTGAGCGTTTTGCGGGTCGAGATTTTTTAAAATTTCGTTGGGCGAGCCTTGCTGCGCCATGTTTTGTACCTGCTCGGCGGAAATATTCTGACCTGCCGAATTGTTTTTTAACAGAGCGTTCAAAAGATTAAAAAGTTTATCATTATTAGCCATATAAACACCTCGATACATATTATGCGGAAAAAGTAAAACTATGATAGGAGTTTTTAATATGAGAATACTTGTTGTTTCGGACACACACGGAGATTTCAGAACATTGAGAAAGGTTGTAGACGCTCACCAGGAGGCTGATATAATAGTCCACTGCGGCGACGGAGTAAGGGATATAGACAGAATACAGGATATTTATCCCGAAAAGAAAATAATAAACGTAAGGGGCAACTGCGACCTTGGAGAAAACCAGGTTTCCCTGATTGAAATTTTTATGGTGCAGGGCAAAAAGATTATGGTAACCCACGGTCACCTTTTTGAGGTAAAATACGGACTCAACAGAATTATATACGAAGCAAAGGAAACCAACTGTGACGTTGTACTGTTCGGACACACACATAATGCAGTTGCAGATTATGACGAGGGACTTTTTATTCTTAATCCAGGCAGCTGTAACGGATACAACGCAAGCTTCGGCTATGTGGATATTACAAAGGACGGAATTGTGACAAACATCCTCAAAGCCTCAACCTGCGACAGCTTTTAAGTATTTACAATAAGTTGACATGTATTTTTAAATCATATATAATTTTATGTTGTGATATAAATTATTTTTTCGGAGGACACAATGGAGAGCGGTCTTTTTTTAAACAATGAAAACGCAAAAAAAAGAATAGACGCTCTTTTTCAAAGCGGAAGAATTCCTCACGGAATACTGCTCCGTGGCGGAGATGAAGAGCTTAGAAAGGGCTGCGCCAAATACATGGCGATGAAATTTCAGTGCATTTCCCAAAACCCTCCCTGCGGCAAGTGCGGACAATGCGTTAAGGTTATGTCCGACTGTCACAGCGACGTAATAACCGCAAAGGGAAGCGGTAAAACCGGAATTATCTCCATTGAGGAAATAAGAAGAATTTCGGCGGATTCCGTAATTAAAGCCAACGAGGGAAAATACAAGGTTTATTTTCTCTTTGATGTGGACAAGAAGCTTATGCGTGAGGGACAGAACGCCTTTTTAAAAACATTGGAAGAGCCGCCGGAAAAAGTTGTGTTTATAATGACCTGTGAAAGCGAAAAAGCCCTTTTGGACACAATAAGGAGCAGAGTTACCCTTTTGTCCCTTGACAGCAAAGAGCAGGTTTCAGGGGAAATTTTGGAAACCGCAGAAAATATTGTGCTGTCTATTTTGGAAAACAGGGAATTTCCTCTCATGAAATCCCTTGCCCCTATAATGGGCGACAGGGCAAAGGCTAAAGAAATTCTTTTGCAGGTAAAGGAAATTTTGAGAAAAAGTTTATCTCAGTGCTTTATGGTGGAAACAGGCTCACAGACCGCAGAAAAAGCATCGTTAAAGCTGAATAAACTTAAGATATTAAAACTTATGGAGGCGACGGACAACGCCTTAATGTATATCGACCAAAACGGCGATATGAATTTACTTTCCGCTTGTCTTTGCGGAAAATACAGGAGGATTGCATGGCAGAAGTAATAGGAGTTAGATTTAAAGAGGCGGGCAAGGTTTATTACTTTGACCCGGATAACAATAAATTGAATATAAACGACATGGTAATTGTTGAAACCTCAAGAGGTGTTGAGTGCGGTCAGGTGGCTTTTGCAAACAGAGAAGCCGATGACGAGGAGATTGTGCATCCTCTTAAAAAGCTTATAAGAATTGCAACTGCTGAGGATTTACAGCACTTAGAGGAAAACAAAAGAAAAGAAAAAGAAGCTTTTACCATATGTGAAAATAAAATTGCACAGCACAAGCTGGAAATGAAGCTTATCGACGTTGAATACACCTTTGACAACAGCAAGGTTCTGTTTTATTTTACCGCAGACGGCAGAATAGACTTCCGTGCTTTGGTAAAGGATTTGGCGGCTGTGTTCAGAACCAGAATAGAGCTTCGCCAGATAGGCGTCCGTGACGAGTCAAAAATGCTGGGCGGCTTGGGAATTTGCGGCAGACCTTTCTGCTGTCACACTTTTTTGGGAGAATTTCAGCCTGTTTCAATTAAAATGGCAAAGGAACAGGGACTTTCTTTGTCACCGTCAAAGATTTCCGGAACCTGCGGCAGACTTATGTGCTGTCTTAAATACGAACAGGAAGCCTATACCGATATGCTGAAAAAGACGCCTAAAATCGGCGCTATTGTTGAAACTCCAAACGGAAAAGGTCTTGTGGTTGAGTCAAACCTCCTTACAGGCACACTGAAAGTAAAGCTTGACAACACACCGGAAGCAGCTCCCCCACATGCTTTTAAAGTTAAAGAAGTAAAAATTATAAAGAACGGCTATATAAAGGTTGATAAGAAAGAGCTTGAAGAGCTTAAGGGCCTTGAGGAATAAGAAATAATGAAAAAATCATTGATTTTTTTTCTGAATATGGTATAATGTGCTTAATAATAAAAGGAGGTGTATTTGAATGGCATACGCAATTTCTGATGAATGCATCGCTTGTGGCGCTTGTGCAGATGAGTGTCCTGTAAGTGCTATTTCTGAGGGTGACGGCAAGTACGAGATCGACGCTGATACATGTATCGAGTGCGGCGCTTGCGCAGATGTATGTCCTGTTTCTGCACCAGCACAGGCATAAGTTGTTTTTAATGAAAACGGCGAGGTTTTTATGCCTTGCCGTTTTTTGTTTGTGCCTTTTTATTTGAATACTTTTTTACAGGTGAAATAGATGGAAAATGAAATTCTCTTAGAGGGAGAACATTTTGAGCCTTTGGGAAAGGGCGTAAAGATAATTGTAAATAAGGAGTACCGTTTTTCTACGGATACGGTGCTGCTTGCAAATTTCTCAAAGCCACGAAAAAACGATATTGCCTGCGAGCTTGGTTCAGGCTGCGGCCCTATTCCTCTTATTTGGGCAAGGGACAATGTGCCGAAGCTTGTATCGGCTGTTGAAATACAGGAGAAAGCCTGCGACCTTTTTAAAAGAAGCATTAAGGCCAACGGCTTTGAAGAAAAAATACAGGTTATAAACCGAGATTTGAGAGAACTTAAAGGTGTTTTAAGTTTCGGAAGCTATAATCTTGTAGTCTCAAATCCTCCCTACAAGCTTATGGGAACGGGGGTTTTAAATCCTGCGGAAAGCGATTTGATTGCAAGACATGAATACGGATGCAGTCTTGAGGATATAACCGAGGCGGCGAAAAATCTTTTGCAGTTCGGCGGAAGATTTTGTATCTGCCAGCGACCCGAAAGACTTACGGATGTTTTGCAGGCCATGCGTAACAGCGATTTAGAGCCTAAAAGACTGAGATTTGTCCAGCAAAGAGAGGGAAAAGAACCAAAGCTCTTTTTGGCAGAGGGCAGAAGAGGGGGCAAAAAGGGCTTTATGCAGGTTATGCCCACACTTTTTATTGAGGATGAAACAGGCGATTTCTCTCAGGAGATGAAAGACATATACGGCTGTTACAAGGACGGCAGAAACAGTCTTTAATCCTGTTTCGGAAAGGAATTTATTATGTCGGAATACGGAATTCTGTATGTGGTGGGAACGCCTATAGGAAATCTTTCGGATATGTCCCCGAGAGCTGTGCAGACCTTGGAAGAGGTTGACTTTATAGCGGCTGAGGACACAAGGGTTACCTTGAAGCTTTTAAACCATTTTGAGATAAAAAAGCCAATGATAAGCTATTACGAGCACAACAAAAAAGAGCGTGGGGAGATTATATGCCGCCGCCTTATGTCCGGTGAAAACGGAGCCATTGTAACCGACGCCGGTATGCCCTGTATTTCCGACCCGGGCGAAGAGCTTATCAGACAGTGCGGCGAATACGGAATAAAAACCGCAGTTGTGCCGGGCCCCAGCGCAGTTATTTCCGCTTTGGCGGTTTCGGGACTGGAAACCGGAAGATTTACCTTTGAGGGGTTTTTAAGCGTAAATAAGAAAAGCAGAAGAGAACACCTCAGCGAGCTTCAGGGAGAAAGGCGCACAATGATATTTTACGAAGCGCCCCACAAGCTTCCCAACACCTTAGAGGATTTCAAAAATGCTTTTCCTGAAAGAAAGCTTACAATCGTAAGGGAAATTACAAAAATCCACGAGGAGGTTATAAGAACCACCACGGATAAAGCCTTTGAGCTTTACGGGGACGGAAGCCTGAAAGGTGAAATCGTCCTTGTGCTTGAGGGCGCAAAGGAAGAAGTAAAAGAAGAATATACCTTGGAAGATGCGGTAAATCTCGCAAAATCCCTTATAGACGGGGGAGAAAAGAAGTCCGAAGCGGCAAAGGAAGCGGCGTCGGTTACAGGATTTAAGAAAAACGAAATTTACCGAATTTTAAACCAGTGATGAAAAAGAGGGATAATTTTGAAAAGTTATCAAAATGCTATTGAGGAAATTCACAGTATGCCCAGATTCAGCGATAAACCAACCTTGGATAGAATAGGGAAAATTCTTGAAAGTCTTGGAAATCCCCAAAAGGATTTAAAATTTATCCATGTGGCTGGAACAAACGGAAAAGGCTCTGTCTGCGTAATGCTTGAGTCAATTCTCAGAAACAGCGGATTAAAAACAGGTCTTTTTATTTCTCCCTATGTTTGCCGCTTTGAGGAAAGAATACAGATAAACGGCAAGCCTGTTGATGAAAAAACCTTTGTTTCAGCATGGGAAAGGGTTTATAAAAATATAAAGGTGCTTCAGAGCAAAGGCGTAATAGTAAACGAATTTGAAGCCGTAACCGCTTTGGGAATGGAAATTTTCGCCCTTGAGAACTGCGGGATAGTTGTTCTTGAAACGGGACTTGGAGGAAAATGGGACGCCACAAATGTTATTGAAGCCCCACTCTGCACAGTTATAACCTCCATAGGCTTTGACCATACAGCGGTGCTTGGAAATACAATTTCAGAGATAACAACGGAAAAATGCGGAATAATCAAGGAAAACGGCATAACTGTAACCGCTCCCCAAAGGTCAAAGGCTTTGGAGATAATCAGAAAGAAAGCAAAGGATAAAAACAATATAATCTTTTTTGCCCAGGATGTGGAACTTGATGATATTGAGTATTCCATAAGAAAAACCTATTTTACATACAAGGGCGAAAGATTTTCTTTAAACCTTTTGGGCAGCTATCAGATTATAAATGTAAAAACAGTCTTTGCAACACTGAGCGCCCTCAATGTTACAAAAAAGCTGGGATTTAAAATAACCCTTGAAAGCGTGCATAAGGGTCTTGATGAGGCTGTGCATTTGGCAAGATTTCAGGTTTATTCCTTAAATCCACTAATCATCATAGACGGAGCTCACAACCCTGACGGAACTGCCCAGCTTGCAAAAACATTGCACAAGCTTTTACCGGATGAAAAGCCAATCGCATTGTGCGGCATGATGGCGGATAAAAAGATTGAAAATTCTCTTGTAAATCTTAAAGGAGTTTTTTCAAAGATTTATACTGTCACTGTTGATAACCCAAGAACAGCCACAGACGAGGCTGTAAGCAAAATTTTCATGGATATGGGTCAGGACGCCATTATGTGCGGAAACGTGGAAGAGGGTTTGAAAATCGCCATGAAACAGGCTGAAATCGAGGGAAAACCTCTGGTTGTCTGCGGTTCTCTGTTTTTGTGCGGAGAGGTACTCAATAAACTTGAAAATAATTTTCTGAAAAAATAATTCGACAACAGAATAAAACAAAAAAATACGTTCATACTAATTATTATATTGGTATGAACGTATTTTTATTTTAGGAAGTGAAAAGATGGAGATTACATACGAAAACGATGTGATGACCGCCTATTTAAAAGGCGAGATAGACCACCACTCGGCGGCTCCCATAAGAAGCGAAATAGACGGAAAAGCCGAGTCTTTAAGACCCAAAATCCTGCGCCTTGATTTTTCAGGGGTGAAATTTATGGATAGCTCCGGAATAGGTTTGATAATGGGAAGATACCGCCAGATTTCCCTTTTGGGCGGCTCTCTTGAGGTTGTAAACATTCCAAAGTCCTTGGACAGAATAATAAGCCTTTCCGGCGTGTGCTCACTGGGGGTGGTAAAATGAATATTGTAAATCAGATGGACTTGAGTTTTCCTGCCAAAAGTTCCAACGAAAGCTTTGCAAGAAGTGCCGTGGCATCTTTTATTTTGCAGCTTGACCCAACCATAAACGAGCTTGCTGATATAAAAACGGCGGTGTCAGAAGCCGTTACAAACTGTATCGTCCACGGCTACGGCTATGGGGACGGGACAGTGTACATAAATGTAAAAATAACCGATAAGGGAAAAGTAATAATAAAAATCCGTGACAAGGGCTGCGGTATTCCCGATATTGAACGGGCAATGGAGCCTCTTTTCACCACAGCAGGGGACGAGGAGCGTGCCGGACTGGGTTTTGCGGTTATGCAGAGCTTTACGGACAAAATAAAGGTTTCCTCAACAGTGGGAAAGGGTACCACAGTCACCCTTGAGAAAAATATAATCCGACACAGGAACAGCTCGGGAGGAGCTGATTTAGGTCATGGAGAATAAACAGGAGATTGCAAAGGCAAATTTAGGCCTTGTACACGCCTGCGCAAAGCGATTTAAGGGCAGGGGAATAGAATACGATGACCTTTTTTCTGCCGGCTGTGTGGGTCTTTTAAAAGCCATAAATAATTTCGACTGGGACAGAGGAATAAAGCTTTCAACCTATGCCGTTCCCGTGATTTTAGGGGAGATAAAACAGCTTTTCCGTGACAGCGGAACTGTTAAGGTGAGCCGAAGCCTTAAAGAACTTTCCCTGAAAGCCTCGAAGATAAGCGACGAGTATCTGAGACAACACGGGGAAGAGATAACCGTAAATAAGCTTGCGGAAATTCTTGAAACCGAGCCTGACAGGGTTGTACAGGCGTTAAACGCCTCAAGACTGCCGGTTTCTCTCAATAACCTTGACCGTGACGGGGATGAGTATGTGACGGATATTCCCGTTGACTCGGTGGAGGAAAGGCTCTCTGAAATAATTTCCTTGAGGCAGGCGGTCAAGGATTTGGAGGAAGAGGATAAAAAGCTTATAATTTTGCGGTATTATAAGCACATGACCCAGACTCAGACGGCAAAGGTGCTGAACATTACCCAAGTACAGGTGAGCAGACGTGAGAAAAAGATATTGGAAAGCCTTAAAAATTCCCTTGCGGTATAAGAAAACACACCGGAAAACATGAAATTTTTCCGGTGTGTTTTTTGTTGACGGTAAAGTTTTATATGATTATAATAAATTTGTGGTGATTTCAAATGGAAGATTTAAAAAACACAGCGACAGAGCTTGAAAAGGAATACAATCGGGAAAAACAGATAAAACTCCTTCAAAAAATAGAAAAACTTCTCATAACCGATTATGCGATAAATGTGTGCGGCTGTTTAATTGAACCTATGTGGGTTGAAGCCTACTATTTTCACAGCGGAAAATTTGAGGACTTTAACTGCCACAGAAAAGCAAAGCAAAAGGATAATTTCGGCAGACTTTACCTACACACCGAAAAGAAAATATCGCCCTCTAATAGACTGGGCGGCGTCGATATAGTTTTGTCCTCCGGCGATTATTACCTATCCTTTTTAATAAAAAACTCCCTGTGCAACAAAAAATTTTGCAAACAGGTGGAATTAAATGCAATACTCAGCCAAAAGGAATACAGCTTTGAAAATCCCGACAATGTGCTTGTTGAACTGAAAAGAAATCACAAAGTGTTCTTTACAAAAAGAATAGGACTTACAAAAGAAAGCTTTAAGGATGAAAGCCTTGCGGCTCTCCCCATAGACCTGCTGAAAAATTATCCTTTTAAATTTAAGGAAAAAACAGCCTTTGAATATATAGAGGAATACAGAAAAACTCACTGTGAAAGTGAATGTATTAAGGAATGTAAAAACATTCTGGGATACGTGCCGAAAAAATTTTTTAATTTACCATAAAAATAACACCTCAGCGTTAATTTCGCTGAGGTGCTGTTGTTTAAATCAATCTTCCTCGTACATCTTTTTAAGCTCTTCCAGGTCGTATGGGGTCTGCTGATATACGTAGTAGTTGAGCCAGTTTGTATAAAGCAAAGTGGCGTTGCTTCTCCAAATAAGGGGAGGAAGCTTTGTGGGGTCGTCATTGGGGAAATAATGCTCCGGCACGTGTGGGTTTATGCCCCTGTTTTTGTCACGGAAATATTCGGAAGCCAAGGTGTTGCGGTCGTACTCCGCATGACCCATTACAAAGAACTGACGTCCGTTTTTGTTGCATACTATTGAAACTCCGGCTTCGTTGGAGGTTGCCAGAATTTCAAGCTCCGGACATTTTTCAATGTCTTCCTGATACACACCTGTGTTTCTTGAATGAGGAATCACAAAGGTGTCGTCAAAACCACGCAGCAATGGATGATTGTGATTGAGTATTCTGTGACTGAACACGCCGGAAAGCTTTTCCGGAAGCTGGTATTTTCTTACGCCGTAGTGGTAATAAAGTCCCGCCTGTGCGCCCCAGCAAATATGAAATGTGGAATAGACATTGGTTTTTGACCATTCCATTATTGTTTTAAGCTCTTCCCAGTAGTCCACTTCTTCAAACTCCAGAAGTTCTACAGGGGCTCCGGTAATAATCATACCGTCAAATTTACTGTCCTTGATTTCTTTAAAGGTTTTGTAGAAAGTGGTAAGGTGCAGGGAAGATGTGTTTTTGGATTTGTGGGTTTCCATTTGCAGAAGCTCAATGTCAGCCTGCAAAGGGCTGTTACCCAAAAGTCTTAAAATCTGTGTTTCGGTTTCTATTTTTGTGGGCATTAAGTTGAGAAGAAGAAGCTTTAGAGGTCTTATATCCTGTTTTAATGCTCTTTCCTCCGGCATTACAAATATGTTTTCACTTTCAAGTATCTGTATAGCCGGCAAATTATTTTTTACCTTAATAGGCATCTGTCACACCTGACCTTTATTTTTAATTTACAACAAAAGGAAATTATCAATACTGCTTGCCCCAGTAAACCTGATGCTTTGCAGGCTTTCCGCAGCATACGCAAACATCGCTTATGTGCTCCTCTTCAAAAGGAATACATCTGCTCTTTACGCCGCCTGTAACTTCCTTGATTTTTTCTTCGCACTCTATATCGCCGCACCACATAGCCTTGATAAAGCCCGGCTTGTTCTTTGCAATGTCGCAGAACTCTTCAAAGTTTGTGGCTGTAAATGTTTTATCCTGAGTGTTTTTGAGAGCTTTTTCATACATTCCGTCATGAACAAGCTGCAAAGCCTTCTCAACCTCTGCCTCAAGATTGTCAAGGGAAACAAAGATTTTTTCTCTTGTGTCACGTCTTACAAGCACGCACTGGTTTTTCTCTATGTCCTTAGGGCCAATCTCAACTCTTACAGGAACACCCTTCATCTCATACTGGCTGAACTTCCAGCCCGGTGAGTTGTCGCTGTCGTCAAGCTTTACTCTGAAGCTTTTTGCAAGTCTTGCTTTAAGCTCTGCTGCCTTGTCAAGAACGCCTGCCTTGTGCATTGCTATAGGAATAATTGCAACCTGAATTGGTGAAATCTTCGGAGGGAGTACAAGTCCGTCGTCGTCGCCGTGAACCATGATGATAGCGCCTATCATTCTTGTGGAAACGCCCCAGGAGGTCTGGTGAGGATAGTGGAGCTTGTTGTCTCTTCCTGCAAACTTAATGTCGAAAGCTCTTGCAAAGCCGTCGCCGAAATAGTGGGATGTGCCGCCCTGGAGAGCAACACCGTTGTGCATCATCGGCTCGATTGTGTAGGTTTCCATTGCGCCGGCGAACTTTTCTTTTTCAGTCTTTCTGCCCACAACAGCAGGGATAGCAAGTGTTTCTCTGTAGAAGTCCTCGTAAACCTTGAGCATTCTCAAAGTTTCCTCTCTTGCGTCCTCCTCTGTTTCGTGCATTGTGTGACCTTCCTGCCACAAAAATTCTGAGGTTCTCAGGAAAGGACGTGTGGTTTTTTCCCATCTTACAACGTTGCACCACTGATTGTAGAGCTTTGGCAAATCTCTGTATGTGTTGATGATTTTCTGATAATGCTCGCAAAAAAGAGTTTCGGAAGTAGGTCTTACGCAAAGTCTTTCGCTGAGCTTGTCGCTGCCGCCGTGAGTAACCCATGCAACCTCAGGTGCAAAACCCTCAACATGGTCTTTTTCTCTCTGGAGAAGGCTTTCAGGGATAAACAATGGCATGTATACGTTTTCAACGCCTGTTTCCTTGAAACGTCTGTCCAGGTCAGCCTGAATATTCTCCCAAATTGCATAACCGTAAGGGCGGATAACCATACAGCCCTTTACGCCTGAATAGTCGGCAAGCTCTGCCTTTTTAACTATATCTGTGTACCATTTTGCAAAGTCTTCATCTCTGCTTGTAATTGCTTCCACCAGCTTTTTATTTTCTGCCATGGCAAAATCACTCCATCTTTTGTATTTTAAGTTAATTGTCGTGTTTACGAAAAAATCAGGCAATATATGTTTTTTATGCCTTAACATTCCTATTATACAGGCTTTTTATCCACATTTCAAGCAGTAAAAGACAAAAAAATAGGGTCGGAAAATCCGACCCTTAGTTTAAAAAATCAATTAAGAATTAGCCTCGATGTAAGAAACGAGATCGCCAACAGTGTGGATGTTCTCAACTTCCTCATCAGGAATTTCTGTCTCGAACTCATCTTCGATAGACATAAGAAGGTCTACAACGTCAAGTGAATCAGCGCCGAGGTCTTCCTGGAGATTTGTTTCAGCTGTGATGCTGTCTTCCTCTACGTCGAACTGTTCTGCCAAAATGTTCTTTACTTTTTCCAAAACCATTTTAGTTTCCTCCTAAACACTTATCAAAATTATTATTTGTTTTACAGCTTGTCTGTGGACAAGTTGTCGGTACATATGCTATAATGAGTTAAGGTGCTGAACCTCAATAGCACGTTACAAACATCATATTATGGTTTATTCCATACTTTGTCAATACTTATTTTGAAAATTTTTTAAAATTTTATAATTTCAACCTGTTTTTAGTTCTATTTACGACATTATATGTTATAATTTGTTAATTACAAACAGATTGGTATAATGGGAGTGTTTTATTATGAGTCTGAAAAAATATGCTGTTATCGGTCATCCTATGGGGCACACAATGTCGCCTTTTATTCATAAAAGACTGTTTGAGCTTTCAGGAATAGAGGCACAGTACGGTGTTTTTGATATAGCCCCGGAGGATTTGGAAAATCAGTATAAAACCGTTTTGTCAAAACTGGACGGATTCAATATTACAATTCCCCACAAACAGAGGATAATACCTTTACTCCAGAACCTTGACCCAAAGGCTAAGATGTACGGAAGCGTCAACACGGTGGCTTTTGGTGAAAATGGTTCCTGCGGCTATACAACCGACCCTGACGGCTTCTTAAAAGCTTTGGAGGCGGAAAACATTGCGCCTGCAGGCAGAGTGGTAATCCTCGGATGCGGCGGTGTTGCAAGAACCATGGCATATGAAGCGGCTTTGAAAAATGCCGATTTAAGCTTTGCGGTTAGAAAAGAAGATACAGAAATCTGCAAAGCTCTCTGCAAGGAAATTAAGTATACACTTGATAAGGATGTAAGCTTCTGTGAGCTTAATCAGATTGAGGGCGATATTGACCTTTTGGTAAACGCCACACCGATAGGCATGTATCCGAAAATGGACGCACAGCCGGTTGAGGATAAAGTTCTTTCAAAGACAAAGTCTTTGTTTGACGCTGTTTACAATCCTTTGGAAACACAGCTTATTAAAAAAGCCAAAGCAATGGGCTGCAAGGCTTTGGGCGGAATGTCCATGCTGGTATGGCAGGCTGTGGTTGCCCATGAGATATGGGACGGCAGTAAGTATGATAAACATGATATTGATAAGCTGTGTCTTGACGCAGCGGCGGAGCTGAAAAACAAATGAGCAGATTAAGTCAGATAAATATAGTTCTCTGCGGCTTTATGGGATGCGGAAAAACAACCATAGGAAAAATGCTTGCCGAGAGAACCGGAAGAAAATTTATGGATACAGACCAATACATAGAGGAATCTCAGAAGATGGAAATCCCGGAGATTTTCTCAAGACAGGGTGAGGAGTATTTCAGGTATCTTGAATACCGTGCCTGCTGTGATTTGGCAAAAATGCAGAACCTTGTGATTTCCACCGGCGGCGGAGCCTTGACATTTAAGAGAAACGCCGAGGTTTTGAGGAAAACCGGAGAGATAGTTTTGCTTGAAGCTGACTTGGAAACACTCTGGGAAAGACTTAAAGACGACACAACAAGACCCCTTTTGCAAAGGGTAAACAAAAGGCAGATTATGACCGACCTTTACGAGAGACGACTGCCCTTTTACAGGGAAAATTCCACCATGACGGTGGATGCTTCCATGTCACCTATGAAAGTATGTGATGAAATTATAAGAATGTTACGGCAAAAATACGCATAATAATTCAGATTTTTTTGCTTTAAAGTATTGAAATTCTCCGCAAGTGGTGATAAAATATCATAAAAACAATAATGCATACTTTTTTTAAGTTTTGCATTGTTTTTGTATTATAAAGGTTTGCCGCATGTCGGGATTGCGGCAGTCCGCAAAATGGAGGTAAAGAAAAATGATTATTGTATTGAAGCCGGAATGTTCTAAAGAGCAAGTTTTAATGTTTACCGATATGCTTACAAGCCAGTATAACGTGAAGGTAAACAAATGGGAAGGCGTTCATTCAACCGTACTCGGTCTTATCGGAGATACTACTCAGATTGATATTGATTATATAGATGCTCAGGATTTTGTTGAGAGCGTAAAAAGAGTTCAGGAGCCTTATAAAAAGGCTAACAGAAAGTTCCATCCGGAAAACACCGTGATTGAGCTTTCAAACGGTGTTAAAATCGGCGACGGAAGCTTGCAGATAATGGCAGGACCTTGCTCTGTTGAGTCAGAAGAACAGGTTACTGAAATCGCAAAGAGAGTTAAGCTTTCCGGTGCGTCAATCCTTCGAGGCGGCGCATTTAAGCCAAGAACCTCACCATATGCTTTCCAGGGTCTTAAAGCCGAAGGCCTTGACCTTTTGAAAGCTGCAAGAAAGGCAACAGGCTTGCCTATAGTTACAGAGATTATGAGAGTTTCCCACATTGATATGTTTGAAAATGTGGATATTATTCAGGTCGGCGCAAGAAATATGCAGAACTTCGAGCTTTTGAAAGAGCTTGGCAAGGTAAACAAGCCAATCCTTTTGAAGAGAGGACTTTCCGCAACCATTGAAGAGTGGCTCATGAGCGCCGAATACATTATGGCAGGGGGCAATGACCAGGTTATACTTTGTGAAAGAGGTATCAGAACATATGAGACTTTCACAAGAAACACCCTTGACCTTTCAGCAATCCCGATTGTAAAGTCATTGTCACACCTTCCGGTTGTTGTTGACCCAAGCCATGCAACAGGTAAATCATGGCTTGTAGAGCCGATGGCTATTGCCGCAGTTGCAGCAGGCGCAGACGGACTTATCATTGAAGTTCACAACGACCCTGCCCATGCACTTTGCGACGGAGCTCAGTCATTGACTCCTGACCAGTTTGACAGCCTTGCTAAAAAGGTATTCAAGCTTAAAGACTATATGAAAGATAATATTTAACGTAAAGCAAGGGTGGGGAAAAGTACCGCCCTTGTGCGCTTTCAGGGAGAAGATTTTTATGAACATAGTTATAGTCGGACTCGGAATTATCGGCGGAAGCATCGCCAAAGCATTAAAGAAAAATACAGAACACTACATTATCGGCATAGATAAAAACCATGAGGTGGAGAAAAAAGCTCTCTCAGACGGAGCCATTGACGAAATCGGAGACATAGATTCTCTGGGAATTGCAGACGTTATTTATCTTGCCGTTTATCCCGGTGCGGCTGTGCAGTATGTGGAAGAAAACGGAAAATATATAAAGCAGGGCGCAATAGTCACCGACACAGCCGGTATAAAATACGAGATATGTCCGGCACTTGTAGAGCTTTCAGTGGAATATTCCTTTGATTTTGTAGGAAGCCATCCAATGGCAGGCAAGGAGAAAAACGGATATGAAGCCTCAGACCCTGAAATTTTTAAAGGTGCAAGCTATATCGTTATTCCCTGTGACGCAGACGACAACAGCGTAATCGTTATAAGCGGACTTGCAAGGGCTATGGGCTTCGGAGGAGTTATGATAACATCTCCTGCGGAGCACGACAGAATGATTGCCTTTACTTCACAGCTTCCTCATGTGCTTGCCTGCGCCTATGTTATGAGCCCATGCTGTAAAAACCATGTGGGCTATTCCGCAGGAAGCTACAACGACGTTTCCCGTGTTGCAAACATAAATGCAGAGCTTTGGAGCGAGCTGTTTTTGGAAAACAAGGACAACCTTGTAAAAGAGCTTGATCTTCTCATTGACAATATAGGAAAAATTAAAAAAGAGATAGAAAACGAAGATAAACAAAAGCTTACTGAGCTTTTGGCAGAAGGCAGAAAAATCAAGGAGGAGCTGGGAGAATGAAAGCCGTAAGGGTTGAAACCGGACGACCTTATGATATCCTCATAGAAAGAGGACTTATTAAAAAATGCGGAGAAATAATAAAGGGAATTACAAAGGCTGTTAGAATAGCAGTTATAACCGACAGCAATGTGTCGCCTATATACGCAGAAACCGTAAAAACTTCCCTCAAAGAAGCTGGATTTGCAGTTACGGTTTTTGCCTTTGAAGCCGGAGAACAGTCAAAAGGCATTGAAACAATCTGTCATATGTACGACTGTCTTGCGGATAACAACTTTACAAGACAGGATATGATTGTGGCTTTGGGCGGCGGAGTAACAGGCGATATGGCAGGCTTTGCTGCGGCAACCTACCTGAGAGGAATCGAGTTTGTTCAGATACCTACATCTTTGCTTGCTCAGGTTGACAGCTCCGTAGGCGGCAAAACAGGCTTTGACATAAAGCAGGGCAAAAACCTTGTGGGAGCCTTTTGGCAGCCGTCTTTGGTTATTATCGACCCGGACACAATAGACACACTTCCAAAGCACTTTGTAAGCGACGGAATGGCAGAGGTTATAAAGTACGGTTGTATAAAGGACAAGGAGTTCTTTAACTTCCTTAAAAACGAGGACGCTCTTGAAAATATCGACGAGGTTATATACAAGTGCGTTAAGATAAAGCGTGACGTGGTTTCAGCCGACGAGCATGAAAAAGGGGAGAGAATGTTATTAAACTTCGGACATACCCTGGGTCATGCTCTTGAAAAGTTAGGCGATTTTAAAACCCTCAGTCACGGCGAAGCGGTTGCAATAGGAATGGTTATGATGACCGCCGCTTCCGAAAAGGCAGGACTTACAAAGGGCGGAACCTGCAAGAAGATTGCAAAGGTATGCCGCAAATACGGACTGCCTATAGAAAATCCCGAAAAGTCACAGGATATAGCTTTGGCGGCTCTCAACGATAAAAAGAGCAGCGGCAACAGCATAAATCTTGTGCTTATAAGCGAGATTGGAAAAAGTTTTGTTAAGAAAATTCCCCATGAAGAATTGGCGGAATTTATCAAGGTGGATTGATTAAATATGACGACAGCAATGTTTACTCCCTCTTTTCTCAAAGGGGAGGTAACTGTTCCCCCGTCAAAAAGCGATGTTCACAGGGCGGTGCTTTGCGCCGCCCTTGCTAAAGGCATAAGCAGAATTGAGCCTGTTGCCCTTTCAAAGGACATAAAGGCAACAATAGACTGTGTAACCGCCATGGGGGCAAAAACAAGATTTGAGGGCGACGCCCTTATTGTGGACGGCAGAGAGATGTTTTCAAATAAAAGCTGCCGCCTCCACTGCTGTGAAAGCGGCTCAACCCTGAGATTTGTAATACCCATTGCGGCGGCAGGCGGTATTGACGCCCTGTTTACCGGAGAGGGACGGCTTCCGGAAAGACCTATTGGCATATACACGGAAATTCTTCCAAAAGCCGGAGTTAAATGTATAACATCAGGCGGACTGCCCTTTGAGATTTCAGGACAGCTTCAAAGCGGAGATTTTTCTCTTCCGGGAAATATAAGCTCTCAGTTTATAACAGGACTGCTTTTAAGCCTTCCTTTGCTTTCCGGCAACAGCCGCATTATTTTGACCACAGAGCTTGAGAGCGAGGGCTATGTAACTTTAACACTTGATGTTATGAAAAAATTCGGTGTAGAGGCTCAGAGAACCGATTACGGCTACTTTATAAAGGGAAATCAGCAGTATACCGCCGCAGACTATAAAACCCAGGGTGACTGGTCACAGGCGGCGTTTTTCATCTGCGCCGGTGCAATAAACGGCGACGTAACGGTGAAAGGCGTTTCTCAAAGCTCTTCACAAAGGGACAAGGATATCTGCGGCCTTGTGAAAGATTTCGGGGCAGATATAAGCTGGGGCGAGGATTTTGTAAAGGTGAGAAAAAGCTCTCTCCATGGAATAAAAATAGACGCAAGACAGATTCCGGATATAGTTCCGGTTTTGGCAGTGACCGCCGCCTATGCTCAGGGCGAAACTGTGATTTACAATGCAGAAAGACTGAGAATAAAGGAAAGCGACCGTTTGCAGGCGATTTCACAGGCTGTAAATGCCTGCGGCGGAGATATAGAGGAAACAGAGGACGGACTTATCATAAGGGGAGTGAAAGCTTTAAAAGGCGGAAAAGCTCTCGGGTGCAACGACCACAGAATTGTAATGTCTATGGCGACAGCGGCTGTGGGAAGTGAAAAAGAGATTTATGTAACCGACCCTATGAGCATAAACAAGTCCTATCCTGATTTCTTTAAGGACTACAACAGTTTGGGAGGTAAAGCAGATGTCATCGACTTGGGGTGATAAAATAAAAATCTCCGTTTTCGGAGAAAGTCACGGAAAGGGAATAGGCGTTGTTATAGACGGACTTCCCTCCGGACACAAAATAGATATGGAACAGGTCTACGAGCAGATGGCAAGACGAGCTCCCGGCAAGGACAAGACAGCCACGCCAAGATTTGAAACTGACATTTCCACAGTTCTTTCCGGAATGTTAAACGACGTGACAACAGGTGCGCCAATCTGCGCAGTTATTGAAAACAACAACACAAAAAGCGGAGATTACAGCAATCTGCTGGACTGTCCGAGACCGGGACACAGCGATTATCCCGCCTATGTGAGATATAAAGGACAAAATGATATAAGAGGCGGCGGACATTTTTCCGGACGTCTTACAGCTCCAATAGTTTTTGCAGGTGCTTTGTGCCGTCAGATTTTGGAAAAACAGGGTATCAATATAGCCGCCCACATTGCTTCCGTGGGCTCTGTAAAGGATAAAAGCTTTTACGATTTGGGAGTTTTTCCCGATGAAAATATTTTAAGAGAGCTTTCAAAAAGCCGCTTTGCCCTTATTGACAAGGACATTGAGGAAAACATAAGACAGGAAGTTGCCAATTCCGCTGAAAAAGGCGACAGCGTAGGCGGAACTGTGGAGTGTATCATAACAGGCGTAAAGGCAGGTTACGGCGACCCAATGTTCGGCGGCGTGGAAAATATTATTTCATCCATTGTTTTCGGTATTCCTGCAATAAAGGGTATCGAGTTCGGAAAGGGCTTTGAGCTGTCCGAAATGCACGGAAGCGAGAGCAACGACCCCTTTGAAATAATCGACGGAAATATACAGACAAAGTCCAACAACTGCGGAGGAATTTTGGGCGGTATCACAAACGGTATGCCAATAGTGTTTAAAGCCGCTGTAAAGCCCACAGCGTCCATTTCTATAGAACAGGACACAGTAAGCCTCAGCGGAATGAAAAACGCTAAATTAAGCGTTAAAGGCAGACACGACCCATGCATAGTGCCGAGAGCCGTTCCTGTTGTTGAAGCCGCCGCCGCTTTGGCGGTTGCCCAGCTTGTTCTGTGATGGGAGTGTTTGTATTATGAGAGATTTAGCCGATATCAGAAAAGAAATTGACGGAATTGACAAAGAGCTTATTGAGCTTTTTAAAAAAAGAATGGACTGCGCCAAGGCTGTAGGGGAGTACAAGAAAGCAAACAATGTGCCCATACTCAATCAGAAACGTGAGGACGAAATTCTTGACGAGGTTCAGAAAAAGGGCGGAGAGTACGGCCACTACGCCAGACTTCTTTATGCCAATATTATGGAGCTTTCCCGTGCGTTACAGCACAACATTGTGGGAAGCGGAGAAGCCATGCGCAGAACCATAACCGAAGCTGTAAAGGTACTGCCGGAAAAAAATCTGAAAATCGCCTGCCAGGGAATCAAAGGAGCAAACTCCCACGAGGCGGCTACAGAGATTTTCCCGCTTTGTCAGCCGGTGTTCTATAAAAAATGGTCTGACGTTTTTGCGGCGGTGGACAAGGGAGAAGCGGACTTCGGCGTACTTCCCGTTGAAAACTCCACAGCCGGCTCTGTTTCCGATGTTTACGACCTTATTCTTAAAAACAGATTTTATATCGTAAGGGAAAAACAGCTGAAAATAAACCACTGTCTCTGCGGAATTAAGCAGAGCAGTCTTGAGGATATAGAGCAGGTTTGGTCACATCCTCAGGCTCTTTCACAGTGTTCGGAGTTTATAGCCGAAAACAACATGAAAGCCGTTCCATGTTCCAACACAGCGGTGGCGGCAAAGGAAATTTTTGAAGAAAAAAGAATAAACTGCGCCGCAATCTGTTCAGAAAGTGCGGCGGAGGAATACGGACTGAAGATATTAAAGAGAGATTTCCAAAACAGCAAGGGCAACACAACAAGATTTATCGTGATTTCCAAAAAGCTTTACATTCCGGAAAATGCCGATAAAATCAGCCTGTGTTTCAGCCTGCCTCACGTTACAGGTTCTCTTTATACTGTGCTTTGCAGATTTAATTCCAGCGGTCTTAACCTTACAAAAATAGAGTCAAGACCAATGCCCGACCATAAATTTGAATATCTTTTCTATTTGGATTTTACAGGCAACGTATATAACGACGATGTATTGAACCTGCTTTGCGCCCTGTCCGAAGAGCTTCCGGAGTTTAGTTTCTTGGGAAACTATTGTTAGAACAAAAAAATTTGGGATTCCCAAGGGACCACTGTCCCTTGGGCTGGTGGTTTGGAGGACAGCGTCCTCCAAGGTCTTATTTACTTTTCACTAACTATTAACAAAGAGTCTTTTAAATTAAAAAAATATACGAAATCCCCCGACTTTGTTTCAGATATCACTGAAATATAAGCCGGGGGATTCTTATTTGGAGGTGCAATTTTGTATGTTAATCATGTCATGTTTTCGCTCTTTTATCTTTCGGATTTTATCTTCTGACTGAAAAAAATAAAATCAGAAAAACAAAACAGAAAAGAAAGCAAACGGAAAGGGAACTTTAATTTAATACAGGATCAAATCAAAGTTCCCTTAACAAAATGGAAGTAACATAATTAAAACCTTAGTCTCCTATCATTAAAATATATTTAAACTATTACAATATCTGTTTTTCAGGGGCTCTTCAACTGTTTTATTGATATTTTAAAACACTGCTGTTGAAGATTTGGATATTGTTTAAGGAAGGTTTATTTACAAGTCTTACTTTAACTGATTTTTCCAAAACACATATTATCAAATTAAAACAATCTTTAAACTGTATCTAAACAGCAACTTGATAATTTATTTAACAACCATTGGTCTCAACCTTTCGCTTTATGATTTTGTAAAGCTTATGCAGATCTGTTATTATTTTCAGTAGGCTTTTAATCAATCTATATCCGGGTACACCATAAATTGTAAAGGAAATATGTAAGGCATTTTGATTTTTTGATTGTTTCTGATTTTAAAATATGTTTTTGAATTGATAATTAAAATAAGTTTCAGCTTAGAAATATTCTTGATGTTACGTTACGCTCTTATCTCAAATTAAAACTCCGAATATTTCGTAAACAGCTATCTTTATATAAACAAGCCTTCATAAATTTATTTTTACCGAACAACTTATTTCCAATTACCTTTTGAAAACACATATTTGCGTTTTTTAATTAGCAATTTGATTTGCTTGAATTATATTTGATGCTGTTTACCTAACTGAAATTGCCAGCAGGTGGAACCCCTTTTCATAATGTTTTCTCATGGGCATACTCCTTAATACAACTTCTCAAAACATGGACATCAAAGCTGTGAATCTGTTCCTTCTGATGTTCTCATTGGACTCACCTCGTAAATAAAAAAACAACTAAATCAACTTTAAATATTGAATTGGAAGATTTCCTTTTGTTTGACTTAATTATATACTATAAAAAGGGATTTGTCAATAGTTTTTATTAAAAAAATAATAAAATTTTTTCAACATGTTTTTAACTTATGTAAAAAGTTAATAAAGAACAGCTTGTTCAAGTAATGTGAAAATTATGTCATATAAAACCCTTTAAAGTCGAAAAAACACCAAAAAAAGGCATTACAAACAATTCGCATCTGCAAATAGTTTATAATGCCATGTACATGGGAATACATCCTTCAAGAAATCTTTTTTCAGAAGGGCGCATAAATTTTTCAAATTCTTTAAAACCGCTCCGTATATAAAAGTTTACCGCCTCTGGCACTGAGTACAAAACAATCCTAGAAGCACCGCAGTAATTTTCAGTAAAGTGATATATAAATGCAATTATTTTATCAAGACAATATTCGCTCCATTTGTAATTGTCAACATTTGGATATGATTTATGTTGATAATCTTCTGAAACAGCGAACATCTTTATTTCAACAGCGGGAATAATTTGAATTCTGATACCGGATTCAATCATTATTCCGGTGCAGCATAATGACACCAGTGCAACGACACGGTCATTATTTATAAACCCGAAAGTTGTAACATCATCATCGTCAATAGCCTTGTGCTTAAAGTAATCATCTATAACATCTTTACCACACTGAAATTTATTTAACAATAGCGAGGGAATATCTTTTATATTTACAAGTTCTTTTTGAGTATTCATTTTTCAATATGTGTTAAATCATTTATTTTTTTATCTAAATACTTAATTTCATCGTCATCAGTATTTTTACCGGAAAGTAAGGCGCACTGACGCAGACGTTTAAATTTTTTTAAAAGCATTTCGGTATCAGGTTTTTCACTGAGAAATTCCTGAGATTTTTCACTGCTTACGAAAAAAGCTAAATCCTTTGGTTTTGAAATTACAGCCATCTTACATTCCTCCTGTCGTTTAATATTATCCCTCATATAAATCATAACACCTCTGGTCAAAAAAATCAATAAATTATACTAATTATATAAT
>ERZ779866.171-NODE-171-length-70690-cov-12.727401_pt1 | contig 70690 bp, 73 predicted proteins | sample MGYA00511248_ERZ779866 | MGnify/ENA primary metagenome ERZ779866 (study PRJEB29588, sample SAMEA2155758) | human gut metagenome | biome: human gut; feature: human-associated habitat; material: faeces | place: Denmark | collected 2008/2010 ... | reverse complement strand
AGTGTTCCAGATGTTTTGACCACATGTTGGTGATTGTATGTCTGGATATATACATGATTTAGGACCAGCATTTTGCTGGTCTTTTTTATTAAACTGCTGGAGGTTATGTATGAAAAGAGTAAAGATGTATTTAATATCACTAGGAGTGGCAGCAACAATTACAATGGGATTTTTGCTGATAAATTTTTCTGGAGCAGTGGCAGGAGAAAAGAGTAAAAACATTAACGCAGGTGAAATATCAGAAATGCCTGATGAGGAATATGTGTTACCATATGGAATTTCTATTAAGGAGTAGTAATTAATATGCAAAGTATGGATATAAACAACAGAGAAAATAATGCAGATATTGAGGAAAAAATAAATGCTGACAAGCTATTAAAATGGTGCTTTTTGTATACTCTTGAGAATTTCTTGAATGCGAATAAAAAAGGCGACGATAATATAAATGATACAATAGAGACATAAGAGACAAAGAGTACAAAAGAGACAAGTAATACAGCTAATAGGGTTAGTGTAAATTTTTAATAAAACTTCATCTGATATCGCTGAAAACTGAAATTGGATAGAATAGGTAAGGGCTGTATATGCATGCCTTGACTTAAGAAAATACGCGGGATAACATGTAATTATATATATTATTCTTCTTATGAGAACCTGATGTCAGGGTCTTGGTCCTAACGGAAGTTAGAGAAGAGTATGTCTATATGACAACCGGGCATTCAATAAGAATGTTCAACAATTTGTTTAAATTGTTTTTTGCTTCTCCAAATAGGAGGAGCTTTTTTTGATTCCAACAAATATTAATAAGGAAGAAAGGAAAAAGGTATGGCTAATGGTTATATTGAGGTATCTAAAAGGGAACCTTGTCCGATTTGTGGAACAGCTGACTATTGCTGCCATATTCCGGCAGAGGACGGATATGGAGAAGTGCGTATATGTAAGCGTTACACCGATGGGAGAGTAATATGTCCTGGTTCTGATACTCCGTCAAAGACGGACGGGGAATTTTATTTGCTGATTGCTGAATCTCATCAGGGCTATGGCATATATCGAAGTGCAAGTGATGTTCAGATGGCAGAAAGTAATGGCTTTAAGGTTTGGAGAAAGGGAGGAGGTGAAAGCTTAGGAAAGAAAGGACCGGGAGTTAGAACAAAGGAATTAATGCCAATAGGAATTAATGAGTTAGCATCAGACGAGTTACTGGATTCTTTTTACAGAGAGTTAATCTGTAAGTATCCGTTAAAGACAAGCCATAAGGAATATTTGAGGAAAGAGGGCTGGTCAGAAGATCTGATTAATAATTCAATGCTTTGTTCATTTCCGGTTGATGACTGGATGAGAAACTGGCATAAAAACTGTCGTGTGTTAGAAACTGATAATTCATTAAGAAGAAGTGAAGCCTGTGTTCACATTATTAGGAAATTAAAGGAGCCTATAGGGATACCGGGGTTCTATCAGAAAATTGATAAAAAGACCAATGAGAAATACTGGTATATTAATTGTCGAAGTGGGATAGGGTTTCCTTTATATAACGATAAAGGGCAGATTGTTAGAATCAGGGTAAGAATGGATTTCTTAGATGTTAACAAGACATATGAAAGAGATAACAATGGATTATTTTTCGTTGCTGATGATAACAAAAAAAGATATGTTTCTTGGAGTGGTGTAAAGAGGCAGGAATTTGATGGAAGTTTTATTACAGAAAAAGATAAGAAATTCAGGTGCTCTGGGAAATACAGAGGATTATCTTCTTTTGAACAGGTAAATGATTATGAAAATGCAACATACACAAACAGATATGAAAATGGTACAGAAGGGTATAACATAGTGGGGCTTATAAGTAAGCCACAGGATAATTATTTTATGGCAATTCTAACCGAAGGAGAGAAGAAGTCAATTGTCGGAAACGATGTATTAAAAGTTCCATTCATAATTATACCGGGAGTAAACAGTTATAATAAACTCTTTGATACACGAGTGGGGAAAAACATATTGGAATATCTGAAAAAATCAGGAACAGAATTATTTGCAATAGCTTTTGATGCCGATAAATATGAAAATGAGATGGTATTAATGTCTGAAAGAGGACTTGTTAATAGGTTGTTAAAAGAGGGATTACGCCCGGTTATTCTTAACTGGAACGCATCTTTTGGAAAAGGACTAGATGATTGTATTATGCAACATGGTACTCTTAAAGCTATTGAATTAAGTAGCGATAATGTCTCAGATTATTACAGTAGATTTGAAGGTAATCTTCGCTAAAATTTAAGGGATATGGTTGCCATATCCCTTATAAATTGTCTCACAGTATACTTATTGATAATTTAAGCTTTTTATGGTTTTTTCTCAAAGAGCCAGTTAATAAACTGGAAGTTACCGAGTTATGCTTTCAATTATTTCTTTTGCAACACTATCAATGCTCATGTTAGACGTATCTATTCTGCTTGCATCATAATAGTGATTACTTAAATACTGTGTTGCCTCTGGCATATAGGTTACTGCCAAATCGATGTCTCGATTTTCTTGGTTATTTATGCGTTGATGTAGGATTTCTTTCTTGGCCGTTAATATAAAATGGTGACTCTCAATATTTGCGAAGCCTTCTATAAGTTTCTGATTGCAATAATCATTAATCAATGCAACTGGAATGACTAAACAGTCGCAACTTCCTTCTTGTATTATTTCTGTTATTTCATCGACGAAAGCATCAACCAAATAATTTTTAGCTTCTGGATATCTTTTCCCAAAACGATCAGAATCTGAAGTTGGCTTATATTTTTCTTGCAATGCATCGAATTCAAGCAGATGTGCCTGTGGTATTTTCTCAACAATCGCAGCAGCAACAGCAGACTTTCCAATTCCAAAAGTACCATCTATCCAAATGATCTTCATATTCTTCTCCTGTAAATTCCGATTTTCTTAATTCTACAAACTGGAATTTTCACATCGGTGTAATAAAATTTTTCAGCTCTTCTTTTAGTCTAATAAACTCATCTTCATCTTCCTGAAAAATTATATCATCTATAATAGGTTTTCTACCTTTTGTTCTTGCAAGAATACGCCTGTTATTTTTTGAAACAGAATATCTATATTTTAACTCGCCTAAACATATTGGTTTAATAATAGGTTTCAAACCACTTTCTTTATTATAAAAAACCCATGTCACACCATCTGTAAGAATAACCTTTGCATTATTCTTTGCTTTTAAATGTCGTTTGATTTCAGTTAAACACTTATATTCAGAAGGGGCAAATCCTGTTATATAATCCAGTATAGGTGATTTAATTTCTACAACTCCTCTATAATTAACTGGAACTTCCAAATTGTTCCAATGCCATTCATCAGTTATGCATAAATCAGGTGTAGCAGGAAGAAGTTTTATTATCTCATTGTTAGTTTTTTCATCTTTATACTTCTTTTCATATGTTCCACAATATTGTTCATATTGGTGTATTTCAGAATTAATCTTAATATCCACTGGTTCTATATCCAAATCACCAAAAACTGATTGCAAAAAAGGTCGAATAACATTGTCTTGATAAGCCCGCTCTCTACTGTCTAAAGTTTTTATTTGTCTCTTCATTAATTTAATATAGTTTATATATTCCATTTGTTCTTCTCCAAATTCCGATTTTCTCAATTCTCCAAACTTGAATTTTATTATGCGCCTGTTCTATTTTACAACCACAGTGTGGACAATATTCTTCACTATTTATAGGTACAACCCTTAATAATTTGCCACAGAATGGACATTGATTTTTGATTACAATTATGATTAACCTATTATAAGTTATGCCACTTCAATTTTTGCAAATATCATCCAATCTGCAATACATGAAATTAAAATAACTATTCCTAAAAATGCAGGTACTCCTGCAAATTGTTCTAAATAATTTGAATGAATTCAATATTATGCTTTTTTCTCCTTAAATGACTTCAGAAAGAACACCCATCCAAAGATCAGCAGATTCATTACCAGTGCCACAGGAATAGCTCCCCAGTGGATTTGCTGATTCTGAAGTACATCCGCAGAGTATGTTCCTGAAAAAACTACCATCATATTATTATTCAGAAAATGAATAATTATCGGAACCCAGATATTCTGGGTTTTCATATAAGTATATGCCATAAAAATCCCCAGTGAAATACAGGTAACAAACTGGCTTGCCAGAGCCGCCAGCCCCATATCCGGCGTAGTGTAATAGAAGAAGTCTATTGGCAGATGCCATACAGCCCACACACAGCCCAAAAGGATTACGCCGCCTTTTAGTCCAAATTTTTTCTGAAGAAGAGGCTGAAGATAATATCTCCATCCGTATTCTTCTCCAAAGAATGCCACTACTGACAGGAAAAAGTTTACCAAAACAGTAAAAAATATGATCCAGGTAGTAGGATTTACCATTATTTTGCCAAATTCAGAAAGCTGGCCGCTCAGAGCACAGGCAATCACAAATCTGAGAAGATATAATCCAATAAACAACAGGATCATACGAATAGATATATTCCAATGTTCGCTGTTCAATCCATAGGATCTGCGCTTTTCTTTACCGGATTGCAGAAGAAGAATCCAGAAAATAACGCTGCCACCTATTATAACGTAATTCATGATCGGTGCCCACTGAGAATATGGCATGTTCATCAGATCTCTATTTTGGGGAGCCAGAACAGAAGCCGCCGTGCAGACAACCAGCACCGCCGTGAGAGCTACAAAGAATATGTAAAAAGCCGTTGGAAGATTTTTATCTCCTTTTTTGGTAATTAAATAAGCCATCATCACACCTGCTGCTGGATACAGCATCTGCGCCTTTGGAAAAGCGCTGAGATCAAGCCCTTTTCCATAGCTATACCACATCAGAAGTCCCATTACATATGTGATTCCGTATGCTATAATCACATAGATCAATAGCTGTTTTTTCTCTGTTTGCATAAATTTCATAATTTCCTCCTTGCAACTTCAAAGTTATTTACTTATCTTCATACTTTTTAACGATAACTAAACTATAAGCAGCCATAATTACAATTGTTTCCACCATCACACCAATAACCGACAACAGAACATATGGTGTATTTTGACCATCTAACAGCGGAATTCCTAATATAACAAAAATGATTCCATAGATTATAAACAATAGTCCGCTCGCACGATTGTAACCTTTAACATCTTTTACTTTTATTGTTTCGGTATTAGCCCAGAATCCAACGGGATTCTTAGAAAACATATCTTTTATTCCTAATCCAATTATAAACACTCCCCAAAGTGACCATATAACAAACCCAATCATATTGTTTCTCCTTACAAACCGCATTAAAACCATAATGAGACACATTCTTGTATTTCCCAAAATCGAGATTTACTAATTCTACAAATTCCGATTTATCAACCTGTATATGCATCATCGGCAGTATTTTTAAAATTCTGTTTATCTAACCACGCTTTTTCTTCATCAGTTTCAGGTATATCAATTCTTTCAATTTTTAAAAATAACAGGTCTTGTTCCATCGTTGCAGCATGTAATCATCATTCGCTCATCATTTGTCCATTTATGCATAATGGAACTACCTTGTAATGCTGTATAAACATACCTGCTAATTGCATCCCATGCATCACCGCAAAATCTGCCATTCATCATATGATAAAAATCGTCTCTTTCAGGTGTGCGCTTTAAAGTAAATGTATCTCCAGCTTTAAAGCAAGGACATGGACCAGATTTAGGATCCGCCAAATATTTTTCTGTAATTAAGGAAATACTTTTGTTTCTAATACTGTTATTTTACATTCATGCTTCATAAAAGTTATTTCCTCCATAAATAGCGGTGTATTGACTTATTGTATGTTTTCTCCAATATGTTCAAGTTCTGTAATTGCATCTATATTTTTTGATAACTCATCCTTTGCAGTAGCATAGTATGATTTCTTAAATAGCGTATTCCAAGATAAGTAACTAGCCATACAATCAAACTGTTTGCAGATTAATTCATATTGTATGCTATCAATAGGGGAGCCGCCTACAATGATTAATCCAATCTTCTTATTTTTTAATTGCAATCCTCTGCAATAGCATTTATCAATAATCAGTTTTAATTGAGCTGACATACCCCACCAGTAGACAGGTGTTGCAAATAAAATCATATCAGCTGATGTTATTTTTTCAATTGTAGGATTTGTATCATCATTATCTACACATCCCTTATGGCATTGACAGACACCACAACCTTTACATGGTGCAATATAAAGTTTATCAGGTTCAATTATTTCAATTTCATTATTTTTAGAAGCTCCTTTTATAAATGAATTAATTGCTGTTAATGTATTTCCTTTTCTCGCGCTTCCGTTAATAATTATAATTTTCATGATTAATTCTCCTCGTATATGTATGAACAAACATCAGTATTATCTTAATATTATAACATATTTTTAATGTGTCGTTAGCAATTGATTAATAATGGGGATTGCATTGTGCTTATGTTAATATATAATATTAACAAATTAAAACATAATAAAATTATTAGAATTAAGAAATGAGGCGATTTGTATGGATGTTATACCATTCATTGATGATTATAATGTTTGTATTGTGCTGGTTAAGGATTCAATAGAGTGTATGACAAGAAAAAATGTTATCGATCAGATTTCTGTGGCTGATATAAATTCCATAGACAGGTTATTATCTGGAATTTATGCAAGAAATATAGCAGAAGATGGCAGTGTATATTTCCCAGATGAAATCAATCCTAAGAAGCTGGCTGACTTTTTGTGGGATTCTTGTAAATACAGTTGTACTAAGGAAATAATGTATGCATATATATGTCGCTTTGCACAAAGAAGAATTAATGAACTCTACAGGGATATAAGACAAAAACATACAGTAGGAATAACTATATCTTTTACGGATTCAAAAATCCTAAATAAAAAACAGAGACAACGGGCAGTAGAAATAAGTAATAATAAGGCTGAATTAAGAAGAAGGGAAAATTGCAGACAATTACGCGGATTGTGATTGTATATAAATGTGAAAGGAAATAAAAGCATTATTCAGGTTGGAGACATTAATATAGGAAGAAATATTAAAAAGATTAGATTTGAAGAAGGTATAAGACAGAAAGAAATGGTATGTTTGTTGCAGTTATCAGGGATTGATGTTTCAACTTACTCATATAACAGGATAGAGAATGGTACACAAAATCCTACTGTGTCATTGTTATACGAATGTAGCAGGATACTGGGATGTGACATGAATAAATTGGTTTTAATATCAGCAGACAATTAAGATGGATATGGTGAATATTGCGTTTAACAAATATGCATGATACGATTTTTTAGTAATAATATTTATTTTTATGTTCTCTTGTGGAGAATAGGTTTTCCCATATGAATTTGCGGCGTATGGGACAGGAGCTATTATTCAATCAGACATACGACCTATGGCATTAGTCATAGGTTTTTTTATGTCCGGTTGTAAATATAGAAAATATTGGTCTAAGACCAGATTAGGAGGTGGCTGTGTATGGACAGCAAAGATTTACAGGTCGATTTTTATTCGCTGTATGGCGGAGTAGAAAAAATCAGACAGTCGGGTCCCGGTTCGTTAAGAGTGCTTGGTAGCATGATAACCGAATCAGAAAAAAATTATCTAAACAGAGAGGATGCAATAACCTCACTGTTAAGAAGAAAAAAGGAACGAACATTTAAACTGTCAAAACTGTCGGATATTTTTTCAGCTAAAGCATTAGAAAAGGAGGGAATGGCTCTCTTGGTTAATACACTTACGGAATATGTAAGGAAATTACTGATTGAGTGCATTGTAACCGGAAATGATGGTAGAAAAGAATTTAATATGTCGGATGATTTAAAAGAGCTTCTTGGTGATGATAAAACCAATGAGGCTCTTTTATATTTTAGAGATTGTAAGTTTTATCAGTATGGAAGTCATGTGGCAGCATACTTTGTCACAAAACAATACTCTGATATTTCGTCATATAGCTTTTCGCCAACAACAGTATCTGATAAGTGGTCAGACGGGTGTATAGCAGCGTATACAGTTGGAAAGCTAAGTCCTTCAAAGAGAGGGAAAAAATATTATACAACCGGAAGAATGAAAGAAACCATGACACGTATTAATGATGCCGCATTGCTTCTTGCCAGGGCAGTAATGTATGCGGAAGTAAAAAGGGCATTTGATGAAGATGAAGAGTATCGCAAGTTCATTTATGGACAGATTAACATGCCGCTTTGGTATTATGAAGAGTTTAAAGGAGAGAATGTATTAATATGTGATTCTGACATTATGGAGCAGGCATTTAAGGCTATGGGACTTAAATACCGAAGGATAAGTGAACCGGCTGTAGGAAATAAAATCGGGAATACATATGTTTCAGTACCAAGCTGTACTGCAGTAAAAGATAATTTTATGCTTCCGGCAGCTTTAAGTGGTGTGTTAATACCAAACGGATATTTTACATGTGGATTTAATGGATTGTACTTTGCTACGAGTTTTGAGAGGAGTCTTGTGTGTGCTTACCAGCATCTATTAAGACGGGATGCAGCATTAAAAATGATGCATTCTTATGAGAAACAAAGCAGTGGCGATTATGCACTTTCATTTATGACTAAGAAAAATATTCCGGAAAAAATCGTTAATCGAATGCAGAGCAGCAGCTTTAATAACAGTTTTGGATATATCGAATTTGATGAGGATTGTGACTTAGAAAAGATAACTGAAATTGAATGTGAATGGGAAGCTATGTGTAAAAATATTTTCGGACAGAGGAAATATGAAGATGTAAGCTTAAGATTCAGGCGTTTGGGAAATCATAATGCTTCAGGTCTGTATTACAGTGTGGTTCGCTGCATTTGTGTGGATATACGAACCCCAAGCTCTATGCTGCATGAGTTTATGCACATGATTGATGATGGAACTCTAACAGGCATTCGTGGAGATTATTTATCCCTTAAGAATGATTTTATAAAAATAAGAGATTATTATTCACAATTAATTGATAAGGCAAAGGTTAGCTGCAAGGGCAAATATGGAAAGAGTTATTATAAAACACCCACAGAGATATTTGCTAGATGTGCGGAAATGTATGTTAGCCGTGTGCTAGGAGTAAACAATTCTTTAATTAGGGAAGAACACGGATTTGCATATCCTGATGATCCTGTACTTATGAAGTATATTACGGAATATTTTGATATGCTGTTTGTTACAGCATTTTCTTATGAGAGAAAGGTGGCAGCATGAGACATACTTATAAAAGACAGACGGAGGATATGCTTATAACGCATTACATAGAAAATTCGGCAGTAGCAGATCTGTTTGATTTTGAACTTGAATATGATATGGCTCTTGAGTATCTGCAGATAAAAGCGGATTTTAGAGAAACGATTCTTGTGAATTATAAGAAGGCGGAAAAGTATTGTCAGGAAGATCACATATATAAATTCAAATTTAACAGCTGTGAAGAGTTTTTTCCAATTATTAATGAGTTTCTATGTAGTTATACAGGAAACTCATTTTTTTATGATTTGTGTACATATTTATCAGTTGAGACAACACTTAGTGAGATTTGTGTAACAAATGTGATAGAAGTTTGGCAGAGATTTGTATTTACTTAACGGAGGTAGTCTATGAAGACAAGAATAGAACAGTTTAGGGATAACATAGGAAAGGACATTGAAGGTTATTTTTATTTATCTGATTTTCGTATAAGCAGCAGTGTAAAGGGCAGATATGCCAACGCAACAATTATTGACAGGTCAGGAATACACTTAGCCAGAATGTGGGAAGAAAGTCTTACAGAAAGGGAAGATGAGCTTATAGGAAAAGTGGTAAGGATAATAGGCAAGGTCACAAATTATGATGGTGCACCAAGTCTTATTATTGCCGTGATGTCAGAAGCTGATAGCAGTATGTATGATGAGGCTGATATTGTAAAGGTGTTGGATAATGAGAATGAAAAATTCCTAGTAAAAAGCATACATAATGCGATATCAAGCATAGAAGATAAAAATCTAAAGGAACTGGTTAATACTATTTTTTCCAGATATCAGAAGGATTTTATTAAGCTTCCAGCAGGGATACGGATGCATCATAATATTAATGGAGGGCTTCTTATTCATACATGTGAGGTAGTTTACCTTGCTAATGCATATTGCAGCATCGCAAAGACAATGCTTCCCATAAAAGAATATGGATATCCGGTTGATAAGGATCTGGTTCTTGCAGGAGCTCTATTGCATGATATAGGAAAGATAGAAGAGTACACCGGATTTCCCGGAGCCAGAATAACGAAGGAAGGGGAATTATTAGGCCACATAAATATAGGAGCCAATATAGTTACTTCTGTAAATGAGGGATTAAAGGAATCTGAAGCTGGTGGAATATCTGATGAGCGACTTTGTGAGTTAAATCACATCATATTAGCAAGTCATGGAGAAGAAAGCTTTATAAAACCTAAGAGCCTTGAGGCGATAATAGTAAGCAGGGCTGATGAATTTTCTGCAATGACAGATTTTTATGGTGTTGCATCCAGTGAGGATAAAAGGGTTAATCCTAATGATCCGGCAGAGTTTTTTTTTCCCAAATCACAAGGTCAGAGATTCTTAAGGAAAAAGGAGATATAGTGCAATGTATAATGAGATAATTAATAACCCATATGGAGGAATAATTCTTTTTGGAAGAGAAGGTACAGGCATTGTAGCAGATGCAATTGATATTGCAGAAAGAATTGCTTTTAAAACTGGTGGAATCTCAAGGGAATTTACAGAAAATCCTGATTGTCACCTTATAGATTTGATTGAAGGAAAAAGAGAAATTACTTTAGAGCAAATCGAAGAAGTGGCACAGTGTCAGAATATGGTTCCATTATATTCTGGTGTTAATATTTTTGTGATTGCACACGCGGACCGCATGAATATAACAGTTCAAAATTCTCTTCTTAAGGTTTTGGAAGACGGTGCAAATAATAACTGCTTTCTTATGTGCTGCGAAAATCGGCTCATTCCTACCATAATGAATAGATGCTGTGTTGTAAATGCAGGAAAGGTGCTTGATGATAAGAAGATTCATGAAATAAGCATAAAAGAAAATATCAGTGAGTGGTCATTAAGATTAGCGTGTGATGAGAGATTTGAATGGATGCAGCATAAAGATTATTATAAGCTTGCCAGGATGTTTGATGAACTTATACATGTAAAGAAGAGATGTCAGATACTGCTTGTGTTTGAAGCATTACCTGAAAAGGCAGAAAACTCACCAGTAAAAACAATGAGTGAAGAAATGATGCTTGCACTGATTAAAGGGTTATTTCATGTATATTCCAATTTGTTAATATTCAGGAAGGAGGAATCAGGTAATTTTAGAAAGGCAGAATTTGTTGATGCGTTAGGCAAATTATATGCAGACTGGTCTGATGGGCAGCTGATTGATGTGTGTACATTACTTAGTTCGTCTATTGTTAAGGTTAAGAATAGAATTTTTACACATAATGATTATTTTAACCTTATCAGAAAGCTTGTGTAGAAACTGTATTTTGGCTGTCACACTGATGTGTGGCAGCTTTTTTTAGATTGCATTGAATAAATTTTGATTATTATGGTGATTCAATATAATAATTATAATGTGTGCAATAATTGTGACAGTAAATGATGTATAATATAATCAAAATATAGGTGTAGGGGTATAGATAATAAATGGAGGCATTTTATATAGGTAAAGATAGGAAAAGATTGTACTTTAAAAATTATGAGAGACGACCAGATGATGAAGAGTTTGAGGAAGTTGTTTCAATATTAAAGAATAATAACTGTGAATTTATGAAAAATCTCGTGGGACCAGATTGTGATATCTGTAGATGTAAGATAAATGATATGAATTTTGACTTGGTTAGAACAACTGATGGAGATGGAAGTTTCCTTTACTGCGAGGATATAAATGTAATAAATATATTAAAAAAGATATTCGAAAATTAAGATCGTATTGATGAGTAAAGAGGGAGTAAAATTTATATGGATATTTCAATCAAAGAAAAACTAAAAGAAATTATAAATGAATATGTAAAGATGAATGGTACGGACACTATAATGAGTAAAGAAGAAATTCGTGAGTTGATTGCCCAAAAGTATGATGATATAAACCCAGGAAGCTGTCAGTTAACGGATTATTGTTATAATATGTACAATTCGGGACTGAAAAATTTTGATAAAGATTGTTTGCTTCAGGTAATTAGCAAGGGTAAATATAGATTACTTGGTTCTGATTATCCATATACAGGAGAAGTGTATCATAAACCACAAAAAGATGGAGTAAAACATTTAGAAGGGAAATGGGTAAGAGGAAAGTATCAAAAATTACCTCAATCCCAGATTGAGAATAGAGAAAAATATTTAGCAGAGGCTGAGGAAGAGATTATAAAAATTGACAATGAAATTAAGAAGACTGGGCTTGAAGGTGCGGAAAGAGATCAGATTGTTAAAGTAAGAGTCAATCAGAGTACCTTTAGACAGCAGCTTACAAATAGATATGAACATTGTTGTTTGTGTGGGGTAACTAATACAAGTTTACTTATCGCCAGCCATATAAAGCCATGGGCAGAATCAGATGCAAAAGAGAAATTGGATGTAAACAATGGGTTATTGTTATGTCCTAACCATGATAAGTTGTTTGATAACGGATACATAACATTTGATGATAATGGAAAGATTATTATATCAGATGAATTAGATAGGAATGATCAAATATTTATGAATGTAAACGAAAAAATGTCAATTGATTTATATGAGGATAGCAAAGCGTATATGAAATATCATAGAGATAACGTGTTTCATTAGTGATTGTTTCAGGATAGATTATTTTAAAATCGGGGTGAATACATGGAGAAGAAACGATATACATTAGAAGATCTTAGTGAACTTAAGATTGAGAAAGAGGAAATAACAGTTGAAGATAGCGAAACTGGGGAAGAAAAAACCATTAAGACAGTAAGCCGTGCGGAGGTTGCAACAATTGTTGCATATATGTTAGGTGTTCCGGATGAAATCCTTAATGAATATTACAGCCATCATTATTCAAAATTGTTAGAAACATTAAAAAATAATAAGGAAGCAAGCATCATAAGATATCTGTCTAAGATTAGAACAGAGTTATTTAAACATTTCCGTGATGTTGATAATGAAATGGTATATAATTTATCAAATCTTGACAGAATGAGTTTCTTTGATAAAAAGGAAATTGACCAGTTATATAGGTGGGATGTGCCTGTGATTCAGACTAATTATAGGGCGGATAAATATGTTTTACATATAACAAGACTTATAGATAAAAATATTGATGCATGTAAAAAACTTTTCCCAGAGTCAATCAGATTTGACTATATTAAAACATTATTTGTTGTGCCTAAGTATGAAAAAAGGGCATATTAGCTAAAGAGTACGAAAAGTTTAAAGGAAAGAGAAAGTTATATCCATTTCAGATGTACATATACTGGGAACCGGATGCATATGGAAACATTTTATATTCTGATTCAAAACTATTAACTGTTGTATATGCCCAGAATGGAGAACCTTTCTATGATTCTTATAAATATAGGGATGCGTCTGATGATGTAAAAGAGAATATATATGATTTCATAAGGAAATCAGGGAAAGTCATAATGGCAGTTGATTGTGAAAATGCAGATCCCTATAAACTGTATGGAGTTATTAAGAATTTAAAGAAGGAAGAGGTAAAAAAGATAACAAGAATTGTTCTTTATGATGACTATCATACGACAATTGCCTGGGATTACATAGAGAAGTTGATTACGATTCCGGTAGTTCATATTGAAGTTGAAAGAGTTACAGACAGAAAGTCTTTAGTGGATATGAGAATGGCGGTAGGTGTTACAGAAGCTTATCTTACAGAAAATATTGATTCCTTCATTTTATGTTCCAGCGATTCAGACTTCTGGGGGCTTATTTCTTCAATTCCAACTGCCAACTATCTTGTGTTGTATGAAAACAGCAAATGTGGTAAGGAAATTAAGGAAGCACTTACTCAGAAAAGTATTTTCCATTGTGCCATGGATGATTTCTATATGGAGAATGCTAAGGATTTACAAAATATTGTCCTTAAAAAAACTCTTGAAAGTTACCTGCCATCAGTAGTGGGAGAAAGTGCGTGGGAGCTTACAAAGCAGATATATGCAGATGCCTATATTCAGACAAGTGAAGATGAAATGAAAAGGTTTTGTGACAAATACATAAAGAGTCTTCGATTAAAGATTGATGAAAAAGGAAGATTTAAGGTTGAAATGATTTATTAAAATTCTGACTAAATAATGTACTACAGAGTAGAAGATTTAATTACTACTCTGTAGTAATATATAAATTAATTAGTAGATTTTACTATTGTCAATGGATAGTGTTTTGCCTTTATATTCAATAACTTTAAATGCGTAAAAGGCAGGATTTATATTTTTTTCATCTGTTTTGAAATTTATTAATATCTTATTTAGGTCTTGTTGTATATTATATAACCATTCAGGTATATAATAACATTCGTTGTTTGAGTCAGCAGAATCATTCATGAAAGCAAGTGAGTCAAATAGTTCAAAGCTACTTAGTTTATCTTTACTTTGCTGAATATCATCTTGCTTGGTATTAAATAATTCATCTAATAGCTCATTTTCTGTTTTTTGCTTATTTTTGTACGCATATATATAGTATTTCAAAAAAAGAGCTTTTGCTTTAAATATAATGGATTTATCTAGTACATTTTGATTTATGATATAAGAAATCATAGTATCTATTGATTTAGATATATAACCATTACATTCTTTTATAAGATTATTAAAACCATTTTTGCATGCAAAATTGTAAAATTCAATATGCAGCTCCAGAATATCAAAAAAGTAATATAAACCATAAGCTTTAGGTTTATAAAGTAATTTTTCATTGTTTATATCATTGCTAATAAATTCGTCACATATTTTTTCATATTGCAATTTTAGTATTTCAGGAGTTTCTATAAAATCATTTTGCAAGTCATCAGGAGATAAATTTAAATATGAAATGATTTTATCAGTTTCAATCTTAATAAGGAGTTTAAGATTAGCTATATTTTGACAATCTAGCTTGTCAAGTGAGTCATATGCAATTTTTTTACTTAAATATTCACATTTGATACAATCATAATTACAATATTTTTTCATTTTGTCTTTTTTATTTAAAATTGCGCAAAAAGGATAAAACGGAAAAAATGTATAATCAAAATCACCATTAGAAATATTTGTGTTTAAATATTCATAGTATTTTTGAACGATTGCATTGTTTTCTTCTATTGTTAATTTGCATTTATTTATTTTATGGTATATTTCTTCAATTTTCTTTTGAGTATCTTCTTCATTATATGTTATTTTTTCTAAATAAGGAATTTTTGAAATATAATGAAATAAAGGGTAATATCTATCACTTCTTAAATAACACAATATTTTATATAAAACATGCAGACTACATGTTTTACAATTCGCTTTACAATCACTATTTTCATAACACTTTATTTGTTGTTCGTTTCCAATAAGATAGCAGTCTTTAATATTTGAAGAATTAAGAGTTTTAATACTGGTGATATTGTCATCTTTACAAGCATCTTTAAGGATACTTTTGTTCGAAATACTTAATATATGTTTTATTGCTTTAGTCGCTATTTCATTTCCAGTCTCATTGTCATTGCAGTTTTCAAAGCACTTATCAATGAAAGTTTCTATCACTGCATTCGTGAGTCCTTTTTCGGGACTGTATTTAAGTGTTTTTAAATTAGGCTTTTGATCGTCACTTTGAGGCTGAAGGTTAAAACAATGTTCATATAAATTTGAAAAAAAACTGAATATGTAATTTGAATATACATAATCATATAAGCTATGTTTCTTCATAAATTGTAATTCTCCTACATATATACTTATAAAATTTAAAAAAATTTAAAAGAAAACCTATGGATGTTAATAAAATTTGGGCGTTTTCTTGTAAAATTAAAAAAAAATCACTTACAATATATACTAAAAATATACATAGCATAAGCTATGCTAATAATTTTGCATATTAATAATATAATAACAATACATTCAAAAATCAACCATCCATACATTAACAGAAATTAATTATGTTGATACAATCAATTCACAAATAAAAATATTTATTTGGTTAGATACAAAAAAACATTTTATTACATTGAAGGAGGTAAGCATAATGAAAAATTTATCTTGTTACAAAATGTACAATGGCTGTAACCATAATATAACATTTTATGGAAATTATTTAAAGTATGCAATGACACGTAAAGAGAAATTTTTTTTGACAGAGGAGGGAACTAAACCAGATTACGTTATTAGACAGATGAGACCACTTTGTATTAGAAATACATCACAAAAAAAAGAAAAATCGCTTTTATTGGCGCCTGATGTATTTGAGACTCAGATAGATATAGCACCTAATTATAATTTTTTTGATGTAATTGTTGTATCTTATAGATATGCAACTTTCTGTTATAAGCAGTTTCCGGCATATGTTGATTATATTGACAGACTTTTTGTGCCTGTAAAATTGTATGACAGAAATCCTGAAAAGGAAAAAGCAAGTGTAATAGGATGCGTCGGATTTCAGAAATACTGTTATCCTAAAACGCCGGAGCAATATGTTATTGACATTAATAACGGCTATAAACCAAGCAAAGCGGCAGTAGAAGTGTGTTGTGAGTTGTACAACAATCCGTGTGTATCGAAAACAATCACAGATACAATATGGATTTCGCAGCTTATTAATTATGTAAATACGGAGGGGTAAGTATTATGAAAAATATTCTGTTTATAGGAGAAAAGGAAGCGGGGAAAAGCTCTTTGATAAATGCATTAATTGGAAAAGATGTATTTGAGGTTGGCGATGGAATTAACTTATGTACGAAGAGTGAAACATGGATTAATGTGAAAGAAACTTCGCTAAGAGAACTGCCAGGATTTGATATGTCTCAGTATGAATTTAATGAAAGAATTCTTAGTAAGGCAATCGAAATGCTGACATATAAAACATATGGTGATTTTAAGTGGAAAGTGGATGCGTTAGTGGTAGTTGTTGATGCTTCAGATGATAATAAGGAATTTCTTGATTATATAACAGAGTGTTTATTTTATAGATGTTACAGGGATGGTCAGAAATCTAATATTGTCTTGGCTATTAATAAATCAGATAAACTTATTAATAGCGAAGCACAGCATATTAATTTAAAAACGGTATGTGATGAACAAGAAAAGTTATACAAAGATTTCTTTAAGAAAAAATGTGTAGATGTAACATGTGTCGCATGCTGTACAGATGGAGATTTGGAACATATTGATGGAAGCTACAATATAGACAGGCTGTCTAAAGAAATTATGAGAAAATGCGAGGTATAAACAAATGTGTAAGATTAAAGATATAAAGAATTCATATATGATATTTGCAAAGAAGAATGGAAAACAGCTGGATTATTATATTATGGGGCTAGACAGAGATGAACATTACTTATTTAGCAGGGATTTTTCTGTCAAATGCTATCAAAAATGCAAATCGGGGATGCCAATTAATAAGCTTCTTCACGATAAAAGTAAGGATACCGCATATATGAAAATGATTAAACGACTTAACTTTATGATGCCGTATTTCAGGGAATATTATGATCTTGAAGTGGCCTAAAAATTAGATATGTGAAAGGAGATAAGTTTATGTTATTTGGTATATTGGGTAAAGTGTTATTAACTGCAGCAGCTACAAAGACAGTTGAAAATGTAGTGCCAAAGGTTATTGAGGGTGCTGTTATTGGAAGTGGAATAATTAATAGCAGTACATCGGTATCAACAAGTGTAGGAAGTAAAATTGTCAGGGATACAACAGAAAAGGCATCAGAGCAAATGGTGATAAATGCGCTGTCATATGTAGTATCAAAAAATCAGGAAAAGGAATTAAAGGAAATACAGGAAAAAGCTGATAAGAAAATACAGGAAACAAACAGCCTTGTGTCACAGACTAATGAAGCATATGTTAATAAAGTGAAAGATACAAATTTGCTAAGAAAATCTGTGTATGAGAATTGTTTGATACCAGCAGCTGATGTAATTCGCCAGATGAATGTATATGGCATTTCTGATAATAAAACAATAATTGGTGAGGTGACTACAATTGATAGTTTTAAATTATCAATAGATAAGTGTAAAGCGAAAGCAAGTTTCATTGGTTTATTATCTTCTTATTTCGGTGCAACATCTTCATTTGCTGGTGTAGGTTTTGGTGCTGGATATAATTTTGGTTTACATACTGAAATAAAAAAAGCGGAAACAGAGTTAGCTAAAATTGAAGTTGAGTGTGAGAAAGCTAATATTGAATGTACAAATAGGAAGTTCATGATGCGGAAGATGGACATGACTAATGAAGTTGTAATACAACTGACCAATTATCTAAGAGCACTTTATATGAGAACGACCGAAATAATAAATACAAAGGGATATATGTCGTATTGGTGGAGTGAAGACGATAAGAATTGCGTGCGTTCATTCTGTAATGTAACTTTTGCTTTGGCAGATATAATTAGTGCAGATTTATTAACTCAAGATGGAAAATTAAATGAGAGCTATATTGATGCTGTCAATGAAAAGAAAAAGATCATTTCGCAGGAGGGTGAATAGATATGGCAGAATTATACGATAAAGAAAATGAGGAGCATATTGTTAATGGCTATGTGTTAAGAAATGTAAAAACTTCAGAACATCGTGGACAATATGATGCCAAAACGCATAGAAAATTGTATGACGATCCAGCAAAAAGAAAACATTTTAAGGAAGAACAGTTTGGAAACAAGAATACAGTTGATGATATTTATACAAAAAATAAATTACATAAAAATGCAGATGCAGCAGATAAAAAATATGGAAGTAATTGTGCCAATTCTCATAAAACGCATGTTGATCATACAACACCAATTGCGGTTGTATATGAGAATATGAGAGATAATCCATATGTTAGCAATGAATCAATAAAAAATGTTGCAAACAATGAGGATAATTATAAACTTACAAGTGGTAAATTTAATCAGTCTAAAGGTGCAAAGACTAATTCACAATATGTTAAAGATAATAATATTACAGGAGAAGAAGAAAGAATTTTATTATCAGAACAAAGAAAATCAGAAAAATCGATATTGAAGGGCATATGTAAGGAAACAGTTAAAGGAATGAATCAGGTAGGCTTAACATCAGCCAAGTTCGGAGGAGCAGCAGGAGCAGTATCATCAACTATTTATAATGTTCAGGCAATTGTAAATGGTGATAAAGATACTATAGAAGCCGTGGTGGATGTGGGGTTTGATACAATAAAAGGCGCATCAACAGCATATGTAAATTCATTACTTATGAAAAATTGTGAGTGGGGAATGACAAGTGTAGCCAATACGATTGAAAAGAAAACGGAAAAAACTGCATTTGAAAAGCTGGGAAATAAAATAAGCTCTAAGATGCTTAATGTAGCAAAATCAGACTACTTAGGAATGGCTTTTTCAATAGTAATGGATACTGGGAAATTAATGAAATTATATCTAAGTGGTGATATAACAGCGGAAGAACTTATGGAATTGTTAAGTCAGCAGGCGGTCAGTATGTCTTCTTCTATTTGGATGGGTTGTGTTGGTGGTATTGTAGGTGGCGTATTAGCGGGGGCACCAGGTATATTTATAGGTGACCTTATTGGAAGCATGGTAGGAGGCATGTTAGGGACTCAAATATATAAGGAGTTGGTATCGGTATTTAAAGCTGATGAAAACATAGGAATGTATAATTGCATTGCAAATAAGTTTAATGAATATAATAGGTCAATTGAGAAGATGTATAATTACATGGAGTTATATTATGCTGACATTATTAGAAGATCATTTACAGGGATGCGTGATGCAATTATGAATAATGATGTTCATAACTTTTCGGTGTGTTTGGATAATATATGTAAAATGTATGGTACAAAACTGGCATATGAAAATAATAAAGATTTTGACATTTTTTGGAATAACATGAGTATAAAAAAAGAGTGGGAAATACGTTATTAAAAAGTGTGTAGAAGGAGTATTTACGATGAAAAGAGAAAATGAAAATCAGGGAAAAAATGATGAAGAGAATGAATATGTTGATTTAAAAATACCATATCTATTTCACATAAAATATAATTCCAAACAAGTGTGGGATAAGTTACCAGAGGAAGAGAAGAAAGATTATGCAGATTATGAAGAATATTATTTAGAATGCAAATCTATAAAAATAGGAAGCATAGTGTATCCACTGTTATTAGTATCAGTTATTTTTTTTGCAATAATATTGTCATTATATTTGATTTATTTAATTATCGGATTTAATGTATTTTCATTGTTGGTATAAGATAATTTAAGGTGATAATGAAATGATAAAAAGGACTGATAATGTTTTCTTGGAAAACCTACAAGATGTATATTATCAGTCTCTTTAATATCAAATTTAAAGAAGTGTGAAAATTTATGTAGCTGTTAATCTGTTTTTATAAAAAAAATATCTTCCACAAGCAGATTAAGATATGCAGATATACGCAACATAAATTCTGCAGAGGGTGGAGTATCGCATCGTTCAATACGACTGATGGTTCTTTCGCTATACCCTGTGGCAATAGCAATATCTTCTTGATTTAAACCTCTTTCCTTCCTGATTTGCCTTAATCTATTTTCTACCATAAAAATCACCTTTCACAAAATAGAAATAATATCACTTAATACTGTTAATGAACAGATTGTTGAGAGTTGACCAATCAGGAGTACGGTCGTCTTCCATGTTTTCAAGTAGATTTTTGTAATAGGCAATATTCTTTTCAAGATAGTCATTAATTGATGAAATTTTAATTGCCTTATCGCTCTCTGCCATGGTGATTTTTAGGCTAATCAGTTTTTCTACTTCGGGAAGGAGTTCCTTATCAATAAATGGTTTTAAATCATCAAAAAGAACTGGTGGAGGACACTTCCGTTCTTCAATCCATTTGCATGCAAGAATAGGTCGGAGTACATAAAAATACTTTTTGTATTTTACATAGTCATCAAGCAAATATTCATTAAAGTTTTTATTAGCGGTACCATAATAATGGTACATAGTTGACTTACAAGAAAAATATGATTTTGCAGTATCATATATCTTTTCCCACATAGGAGTTGTGTAATATATGACAGGAGAGTTTGCCCATTCAAATACTGTTGCATTGGACTTATGAATTTGTTTAAGAACCTTTTTTAAGTCCCATCCATTAATATCTAATACTTCATTTAATTCCCAATCAATAAAATCGTTGGTATCCTCTAAGCGTAAGTAATCATTTTTTTTGCGCACATATATAAACCTTACATCATAGTCACTATCGGGCGATGCAAAACCCCATGCACGGCTGCCGGATTCTACGGCATGAAGGATAATAACATTTTCTTTTTCTTCAATTTCATGCAGCTTATTTAAAATTGTTTCTTTTATTGTATCTGTATCATATTTCATTTAGTATCACCCTTTCATTTACAGACATTACATATTCCTGTACTTTGTTCATATCCGGTTCATCAGGAAGAGATGTATTATTTGCAGCGTAGTGAAGTTTCTTTTCATATTCTGACAATATATCATAAAAGGAACTGTTGAATGTGTGGTCGTTGTTTTGGTATTTTCCATTTCTGATATCCATAAGTATGTCATGTTCATTTTCTCTGTAGGTGTTAATTTCCTCTTTTTCAAGAATATCTATAGCCATCATAAAAAGCCGGATAAGATGCATGGCATGTTTATTAAGGTGTTTATCATCCTTTTTCTTATTGCGTTTTCCAAGTTTATCATAATCCTTAACAACATTTGTCATTTCACTAAGCATACCCTTATAGTCTCTTAATGGATAATGGTTTAATTTAGCATCAATAAATATTTCTGTGTCTAATTCCGGATTAACGGCTGTATCTATATAGATTTTAAGCTTACCATTATCAAAGGAGTTATAAGCAGAGTTGAATCTGTACATAGTATTTTTTACAGAGTTAAATATATGTTGTTCTTTGTCTGCCTGTGGATATGAGTCTCTTGCAAGTGCATTTTCTAATCGTCTTAGCTGCGCATCGGCATATCCGCCAAAAGATTGTACTGCACGCTTTGATAAGAAAATCTTCTTATTATTTAAGAGTTCTTCACCAATATTATTAAGGTAAAGATAATGTTCTCTTTTTAGCCCTAAAAGCTCAATAGTGTTCGGGTTGCAGCTAAGAAGGAGCTTAATAATTTTATTAAATGCATAAATTGTTGTGTCGGTATTAGTGTCAACATACTGTTCATATTCTGTAAGTCCTATGAGATCAGATTTTCTGTTAAGTGTAATACCCCTGACATCTATATCGCTTTCATCATTATTTGTACCATATGAATAACTGCCGGCTAATCCTAGCAGAATTATATTTTTCCCAAGATGTTCATCTGTCTTTAAGAAACTATATTCAGGTGAATTCAATATATTTTTCGTAATCATTTAGCCCTCCGAATCATTAATTAACTTATCATCAGCTTTTCCAATAACTTTTCCCAGTATATAAAATCTGTCATTCTCCATAACGCGAATAGGAGAATAGTCTTTATTAAGAGATATGAGATAAGTACCGCTTTTATCAGATAGTAATTTTTTAATATAAGCTTCTCCGTTTAGAGAGAAAATTCCTATTTCGCCATTATCCAAGGTGTTCTGTTTGTATACCCATGCAACTTCTCCGCTAAAGAAGTCAGGTTCCATACTATTGCCGCAAATCCTGACACCGAAGGATGTATTACTCGGTATAAGTTTTTCATCAATATCAATTGTTTCCTTTGGACCATCAACAAGAAAGTTACCGGGACCAGCAGAAACAGCATTTTCATATATATCAATCAGTCTTCGGATGGAGATTATCTTATTATTTTCAGATTCGTACATGTTTGTGGCATGAAGTATATCAATAAATTCAAGAGCTTTTTGTTTCCCCGATTCATTTAAGCCATTAAATGGATTGTTTGGGTTATTACCAAAATACTCGGATAATGGATCAGATATATTAAGGAGTCTGCATACGGATAGAAATGCAGATGCAGTTGGTTCTGTCTGGCCATTCTCCCATTTGGAGATACCTTTATTTGTTATGTCGAAACCTTCATGCTTTAACATGGCTGATAGCTGAGTTTGAGAAAGCCCATTCTGTTTTCTATAAGTTGATATAATTTCCCCTATTGTATGCATAAATTCGTCCTTCCTGCGAAGATAATATTATATTTTTGTTTAATGTAAGTATATTATAGCGGTATAGAAAAAGCAAGTAAAAATCTCTCAAAAAGAGAAAACAGACAAATCTGTCAGTTGACAGTCGCCAGATAGGAGAATTATACTCCGTATGTAAGTTAAAGGATAAGAGGTGATATTTTTGAGTGACAGAGTTATTTTACATTCAGATATAAATTCATGTTATGCCACGATTGAGCATCTTCATCATCCGGAACTTGCCGGAAAGCCACTTGCCGTAGGCGGAGACCCGGAGGCAAGGCATGGAATTGTCTTAACTGCGGATTATCTGGCGAAGAAAAAAGGTGTTAAGACCGGTATGGCACTCTGGCAGGCAAAACAGGTATGTCCTGAAATTACATTTGTTCCGCCTAATATGGATTTGTATCTGCGATTTTCAAGAATGGCACATGAGATATATGCAGACTATACAGACCTTCAGGAGCCTTACGGGATAGATGAGTGCTGGCTTGATGTTACTGACAGTAAAATTATAAAAGGCGATGGACTTACGATAGCCAAGAAAATCAGCAATCGTATGAAAAAGGAACTTGGTGTAACAGTAAGTATAGGAGTGTCATTTAATAAGATATTTGCAAAGCTTGGCTCAGATTATAAAAAGCCGGATGCCATAACCACAATGTATAAGGAAGAATTTAAGACAAAGGCGTGGAAACTCCCAGTGTCGGATTTATTGTATGTTGGCCGTTCAACTAATAGTAAAATGCAAAAATATGGAATCCATACAATAGGAGATTTAGCAAGAACAGATATAGACTGGATTACTGGTATATTTGGAAAGATGGGAGCAATTCTTTGGAGTTTTGCGAATGGATACGACGAGTCCCCGGTAAAGAAGGAGAATACATCTGCTCCGATAAAATCTATTGGTAATGGCACTACAACACCAAGAGATTTAGAAACGGACGAGGATGTAAAGATTGTATTATACAACCTGGCAGAGAGTGTTGCAGCCAGATTAAGAAAAAATGGATTTAAATGCAGGGTTGTAGAAATCAGTATAAGAGATAACAAACTGATATCGTTTTCAAGACAGAAAAAACTTCAGAATGCAACTAATATTACAGGTGAGATTGCGCAAAGTGCCTATGCTTTATTTAAAGAGAATTATTTATGGAATAATCCAATCAGAAGCCTTGGAGTAAGAGGTGCGGATCTGGTTAATGATAATTACTGGGAGCAATTAGATATTTTTAGCAGTGCTGAATACCGTGAGAAATTGCTGAAGGCAGATAGGGCAGTTGATGATATTAGAAGGAGATTTGGATATTTCAGTATACAGAGAGGATTAATGTATAAAGATAAAAAGTTATCTCATCTTGATTGTGAGAGTATGCACACTGTGCATCCACATACATTTTTTGGATAAAAAGAGCCCGCCATAAACATTAAAGGAGATATTAGGAGCGGGCTCAAGAGGGGGGATAAACTATTTTGAAAATAGATTCCATTAATATTATATCAAAAAATTTATATGAGGAAAAGAATATATGAGTGATAAAGTATATGTTGATGTATTGGCAGAATTTACAAAAGACGGATTACTCATTCCAAAGCAGATTACCTGGGAAGATGGAAGAAAATATGAGATAACAAGGGTGGTTGACATTAAGAGGATGGCGAGTACTAAGGCAGGTGGCGTGGGGGAGAGATATCTTTGTGTGGTGAATAATAAAAGGGTATCACTTTATTATGAAGATAATAACAAGTGGTTTATGGAAAGAGCATGAAGTATTTTTAATTAAAATATTTGGATTGCAATTTTCATAAACATTTTGAAAATGGTATATAATAAAAAAGAACCTTAGGAGTGCCAGCTCCTAAGATTCTCAAGTTCATTACGGAGAACTATACCGGTAGGCTAGTGCTGTCTGTCATCTCCATCTAACCATTTGCATATATAGTAGCCAACTATAGATGCCAATACGGAGATAAGAAAAGCGATAGTGTAATCCAATGGGGTCACCCCCTTCCTGCTGGAAAGAGTCGACAGCTGTATAATAATAGCACGAAAGTATGTTCGTATCAATAAGGGGTTGATATTTTTACAAAACAATAGTAAAATATAAACAGCTAAGAGAAGCGATAATGATTCCAACGGAGTCAAGGAAACCTAGAGTGCCAGCTCTAGGTTTTTTTATATACAGTTTTGATTTTCATGGTCATGATTTTTATTTTATTATCTTGTTTTGAACATGTAAGCCATGATATTTTACTTACATATATAAATTTCTTTAATATTCTCTTGTTGAGAATGAAAGTATTTCTGTGTGGATTAGTGACACACGGAATAAGGAAGCTATTAATGAATATCGGTATAATAAAGCCTTTGACTGTGGTCAGGGGCTTATTTTTTTACCATATTCCTATATAGAAAATTATTAAGCTTTAAGCTAAAGGAGGTGGCCGTATGGCAGAATTAACAAGAATCATTGATGGGAAAAAGATAATAATTCACTTAACCCACGATGAATTAGTGATGATTGGGCATGAGTATTTTGATAACAGGGTAAAGGAAGATATATCCATATACCTTGAGTCAAAGAAAAGTGGCAATTTAAGTGAAAGAGATATGCAGTTAATTACGGACGATTTTAAGGATACTATTGAAAACTGCATATTAAGCGAAAAAGATGAGTGGCTGCAAGTAATATTTTGCAACCGGATAGGAAAGAAGGTGGATGCATTTGGCTAGAGGAACATTATATAACATATTAAGACCACAAAGGTTTTTAGAGGTTATAGGTCAGGATAATACAGTAAAGTCAATACAAATGGCGTTATCTAAGGGAGTGCTTGAGCATGCCCTTATTTTTTATGGTCAGACAGGTGGCGGAAAGACTACTCTTGCAAGAATAGTTGCCAAGTATCTGCAGTGTGATGATGTTAAAGATAATGAACCATGTTGTATATGTAACAGCTGTATAAGTATAAAGCAGGATAATTTTTCTGATTATGTGGAGCTAAATGCAGCGACTAATGGAGGTAAGGAAGATATTGACAGATTACTTGAAAATGTCAATTTCTCTCCAAGCTTTGGAAAGGCAAGAGTTTATGTAATTGATGAGGCACAAAGACTTTCACAAAGTGCATGGGCCTCTCTTCTTAAAGTGTTAGAAGAACCGCCAGAGCATGCTTATTTTATTCTTTGTACAACAGAGTTTGAATCTATTCCTGATGCCATTAAAAACAGGTGCGGTAAATATGAGTTTTCACGCATTGGAAAGGCAGATATTTTTAACTCCCTGAAAAAAATAAGGGAAAGTGAAGGTGTGAAGTTCACAGACGAAGCACTTGAATTAATAAGTGAGAGTGCAGACGGCTCAATGAGAAACGCAATTAACAGCTTTTCACATATATCAATGCCATTTGGTATGGAAGATGTGATTAATGCAAGTGATGTGAAAAAGTATTTATCATTAACTGGTCCTGAGACTATGGCTGGATTTATTAAGGCAGTATGTGAAAGAAATTTAAAAGTTGCCATAGATATTCTTGAATTAGAGCAGAAGCAGGCTGTAGGTGCTGACACTTTTATTAAGAGTATACTGATGGCTGTTTCTGATTGTATAACAATGTACTGTGGTGCAGGGATAGGAAGAGAGATAAGTGACGAATACAGGTCTATGCTTACGGAAATACAAAAATGTGGTTCTTTCAGGTTATCAGCTATTTCAAGTGAATTAAACATGCTTTATTCAAGGGTATCAGATAGAACTTATGAAGCTATAAAAGTTGTTGTTATGAGATTGTGTGTAGCATCTGATGCGCCAGATGAGTCGGTTATTAATGTCCTGTTAGAAAGGATTGAAAAACTTGAAAATACTATATTGCAGGCAGCAGATATCAAGGAGCGTAAAGAGACAGAATATGTCGCTTCTGAAAATTCATCACAGGTGAGCGCTTATCAGGAACATGAGTGTGACTTAGAAGCTTTTCAGAATGAAGAATGTGATTGTGAAGAATATGATGCTTCCATTTCAGATGATCTGGAATATGATGGTGAGTCATTGTCAAATTGTATTCAGGATTCTGGTGACCTTGAGTTTTTGTCAATGTTTGATGATGAATCAGGCAGTGATTTCTATGATTGTGGACAGGAGAAAAATCCTTTTGAGAGTGATTATTGTGCTGACAGCACACAAAAAAATATAAAACAGGAAGTATCAGGAGAGTTTCACACAAACATAGGAAATTATGATGCTGGGATAACTTTTTCTTCACCGGAAACCGCCAGACAGTTTGAAATGTCACAGGATGAATCAGTGAGAAATCTTAAGGCATTAAAGGGAGCATGTGAGCAGGATATTTTATTAAAAACATTAGTTGACTGCTGCCAGGCAGAAAAAACCAAAACAGGAGTGGCTCTTGCTACACCATTTGCCCCGGTAGCAAAAACTTTGATGTTAATGATTAGTCTTTTTAAACTAAATGGGATTGATGTTATTCCAGTAGATGGAATAGCAGTATAGGAGGTTTTGATGTTTGAATTAATAAAAAATGAAGACACATATCTTTTAAGAGTTAGAAATGCATTTGAGATTATATCGACTGGAGTATTTGATGGTGATGAGAGACTTATTGAGGTCGATAGTGAGAGAATAACTGTATATAAGGAGTTAAGATCATATTCATTTCTTAGGGGAGATAAAAGCAAGGAAGCAATAGAAAAAGTAGTGTTATCAGCAATTGCATAAGGAGGTTGTCATGTATAGACAGGTAGATAAATTTCAATTAAGAACTGTAAGAGGAATTGTTTGTGTAGATGCACTTGCAAATTCTAGGGAAGAAGCTGAGAATGCCGGATATCATTATATGTTTAGCGCAGCAGTTGATATGTATGGAAAGTCTCTGGATAATTTGGGGCATAAGCATGTATTTTGTATGGTTGCTGACCAAGAGTATTTACAGCATGTAATAGAAAAAAACAGAGTTGAACCACCTTACAGGATATGGCAGTTAAAAATGGATATACCGGAAGCCAGAGATATTATGTTTATGAGGTATGATAAAATAAAAGACAAATTTAATTCCAATAATTATGAGATAGTTTATGAGGCTGCATATCATAATGAAAGTTTGGAGAAAATATTTGTAAGGTTTAATACGCAGATTCCGTCAGGTTATCGTGGACATTCCCTATCGGTTAGTGATGTGGTTGAGATTAATGGTAATTTTTATTATGTTGATTCAGTTGGATTTGTGAATGTAACAGAGAAATGGAAAAAATAGAGTGTTTAAGATTTATACCAGGGCATATGATTATGCTCTGGTTTTCTTTTTTTGCCCTAAATAAGGAAATAACAACATTTATTTTGCAAATCAATAGGTTTATTTATTAATGAAGTGACTATATAATATGCTTATGAATCAAATGAACGTATATACAGAAGAGAATGGCAGCTAACCATAAATGATATGGTGTTTGATTATTAAATTAGTAAAAATTTTATTGTTCAGAACTTTATTTTATATAAAGCGGTAATAAGAATGGAGCGTTAGAATGAGAAAAATCAAAAGGTATGTTGCAATAATAATGAGTGTAACGGCTTTATTTACCAGTATTCCTCAGATATGTTTAGCTGATACGCCTGATAGTGAGGAAGATAGTAAGTACACCATAGGTGAAGTAGGCGGATATTTAAGAGGAAATTCGGCTGCAATAAAGACAATGGCACAGGATAAGAAATTTAGTGCATATCAGGGTCATGCGTTTGCCGCAGAAAATGCAAATAATCTGGCAGATGTATTTCAGGGAAAGAATGCAACTGTTGTTGGAAATGATAATTTATTAAATGGACCTGACAGGAAAATAATAAACCGTAACGGAGATATTACATGGATTCAGGATAAGTATTATGATTCAGCATCTAGAAGCATAGGAGCCTGCTTTGATGAGAACGGGTTTAGATATTTTGATTCAGAACATAGACCAATGCAAATAGAGGTACCTTCTGATCAGTATGAAGATGCAGTAAAATTTATGGAAAAGAGGATTAGTGATGGACAAATAGAAGGAATTACAAATCCTGAGGAAGCTAGAAATATTGTAAAAAAAGGGAATGTCACTTATAAGCAGTCAGTAAATATAGCCAAGGCAGGAAATGTTGATTCATTAGTATATGATGCGGCAAATGGCGTAGTTGTATCTACCGGGGCTGTGGCAATTGGATTTGTTTTGGACTACGCTTATAACATTATTAATGGGGAGAGCGTGACTGATTCTTTAAAATCAGCAGTCGTATCCGGGTTTAAGACAGGAGGGGTTGTGTTTGCAACATATGTAGTTTCAAGCCAGCTTGCCAAAACAAGTGTAAGCAAAGCATTCAACCCTACATTTGAAGCTGTAGTAAAGCATTTTGGCAGTGATTTTGCGGAATCAGTACTTAAAACAGGTGGAACAGATACAGCAACACTTACCACAGCCCAAATGACAACAAAAGCAGCTACAGCATTAAAAAATCAGGCGATTTTTACAGTTGTTACTGTTGCAGTTTTGGAGACAGGAGATGTGGTAGAAATATTCAGAGGTCGAATTTCAAAAGAGCAGTTTATAAGTAATTTAGCTGTAACTGCAAGCAGTGTTGTAACAGGTGTAGGTGGTTATTATGTTGGAGGTGCAATAGGTTCATTAATTCTTCCAGGACCGGGAAGCGCAATCGGTAGTGTCGCAGGCGGAATAATATTTAGCTATGCCGGTGATTACCTAGCAAGATTAGCAGCAAATGCAATATATGAAGGTGATGGAAATAAGATGTATGCTATTATAGAGGATACATTCACAGAGCTTGCAAATGATTATATTGTTACAGAGGGTGAAGCAAAGGAGATTGCAGATTCTCTAAATAAGAAATTAAGTGATAAGACGCTTAAGGACATGTATTCAAGTAAGGACAGAAAAGAATTTGCAAAAAATCTGATGGAGCCATTATTTGAAAGTCAGGTTGCTAAGAGAGAAAAAATAACGCCTCCATCTGAAGAAGAGATAAGATCGGAGTTAGTATCAGACTTAGATGAGATAGTGTTTATTCATTAGGAGAATGTCAGCATGGAAGATGAGTTAAAAAAGATATTTATAGACAATGATATTGAAATAAAAGGAATTGGCAGTTATGAATGTATAGACTCAAATGGAATGACTCTGTTAAGGATTAGAGAATTACTTCTCAGCCGGTACAATATTGTGGTTGAGAATATAGAAAAACAGTATTATATATGCAGTATCAAGCTGGGAACAGCGTATGCAGCATGTGTTGTAAGATTATGTTCAAACCAGATTGAAATGTATGCATTTGCAAAAGAGGGACTTATTAAAAGAGATTTAGCAAAGAAAGCTATATCTGATGTAAAAGGAGTACTTGAGAATGGAAAATAATAATTGTGAAACTGGAAAGAAGAGAAAGAAATTTCCTATATTTATGGTAATTGGCATAGCATTAATTATTACAGCTGCTGTTGTTATTTTTCTGTATATTAATTCGGATGCGGTAAGAGCCACAAAAAAATATAATAAGGCAGTTTCCCAATATAATGATACTCTGGATAAGTATAATGAAAGTATAAGTAAATCGTCAGTTGAGAATCTTAAGGATTGTGATGCACCGGCTGATAAACTTGATATGGTTAGTGAGAGAAGAGAAGATATAAAAAATTCTATAGAGAATGGAAATAGTGTGACCAGTATTAAGAAGGATACAAAGACAATTAATAACTGGATTGATAATCTTAATAATGCAATTTTGGTATCTGAGCAATTATATAAACCGGAATGTGAATGGGTTAAGAAGAGACTGGATAATATTGAACAGGTTAATGATTCAGGAATTGTAACTACACAGGAAGATATTGTAAAATATATGGGACAGGATAGTGGCTGCATAGGAATTGTATATTTTGGATTGGACATTATTGATGCTAATACGGTAAATGGCGATAACATAATATCGAAGGGTACAGATGCCGGCGGAAGTGTAGAAATATTTGATTCACTTGAGGCAGCAAGAAACCGATGTGAGTATTTAGGTCAGTTTGATAATACATATTTATATTCTGGTTCATATGCGTTGGTAGGTACAATGGTGCTAAGAATATCGTATAAACTTGATTCAGAAAAGCAATTGGAAATCACAAGTAAGCTATGTGAACAGATGAGCAGGATAGATAAATAGCGGGGTGAAATATAATATGGAAAATTTATATGAGGATTTAAAGCAAGGTTTGCAAGAGGCAATAGAAATTGAAAAAAATAGAAAGCCTAATAAAATTACTGAAGAAAAGGAATATCCAGACCATAAAATGTATGGATATATTGATAAAAGTAAAAAGCGGCGCGTAGTGCTGGTATATAGCAGAAATAACTTATCAAAAGCTCATTTTTCAAGATCTTGCAACCAGGAATGGAAACTGAATGGGAAATATGAGGAAAATGGCATAAAAGTAGAATATTTGATAACTGTACAGGGAGATTTTAAAAATTTGTTTTTAATCAAGGATAAACAGATAAAGGTAAAAGGCGGAATAAATCACTTTGGTATAACAGTAAAAAGAAAAGGCGATAAGATTCCATGGGAATTAAGGAAAAGTTATGAAAATGTTACGGTTTATATTAAGTGTACAGGTAGCTATGTGAATATCAGAAGGAGAAGGAAAAATATTTATAAAACATGTATGTCAGTAAATATCGGACATAGACCATTAGAAATATATTCAGGGAATTCCTGGAGAGCATTACACCCATATGGTGGAGGATGTGTAAGACCAAGATAGGTAAATTTATTATGGAGGATTATATGAAGTGCATTAGTTGTGGAGAAGAAATAGATAATGATATGCTGCAGGCAGGGGTATGCTTTAATTGTGGGGCAGATATAGCAAAGAGTATAGAAAAATATAATGATGATATTGAAACAGAGAGACAGAAACAAAGACAGGAAAGAATAGATATTAAAAATAAAGAAGAGAAGGATAATAGTTATCAGAATTTTCAGCAACAACAGGACGCAGAGGATATGGTACTTTCAACAACCAATACATTAAATGGTTATGAAATATGTGGGTACTGTGGGCTTGTGTTCGGAGAAGTAGTTGTCAAACATGGATTTATGAAACAATTAAATGCGGGAATAGATGATTTTTGTGATATGATTTCCGTTGGAGATAAAGAATTGTCGGGAAGTGCGGAACTTCTCGAGTCTGCGCGAGAAATTGCAATAAAAAAGCTAATCGTAAATGCTAGAAACAGAGGTGCAAATGCCGTAATAGGTATTGATTCAGAAACTTCAATTGGAGGTAGCTTAAATCATATTACATTGATGGGAACTGCAGTTAAAATTAAAAAGAATTATCAGGAATGATAATATAAAAATCTTGGAGAATATGGGAAGAGATTTGAAAAGTGGTTGAAAGAAATTATATGTATTTTAGTCTCTTGCATTGAAGAAAATGCCATGATACTATCAATTCATAAATATTATTTTTATTTCGTTTCCTTGTTGGAAATTATGTTACCCTGTACGGATTAGAGACGTATGGATTAAGGTGCTATTTAAAATATTAAGATAATGGTCTGTAGCATATTGCATGCTATGGACCTTTTTTTGTCTTAATGTTTTATAAATAGAAAATTAATAAGCCTTAGGCTAAAAAGGAGGTTGTCTATGATTGACAGAAACAGGATTGAACATGGGAATACATTTCACCAGTCAATCAGCAACGCCGGGAAGTTGGGTTTTTACCCAACCGACCCGGTGCATTGCAAAAAAATTGCCACCATGCTTAGGTGGCCTAAAAAGGAGGTAAATGTTTTAGAGCCGTCCATAGGAGACGGAGTTGCATTAAGCTGTGTGTTAGAAAATGCTGACAAAGAGAATCTTCATACATTTGGAGTAGAGCTAAACACAGATATTTATAATGCACTTAATGAAAGAAAAGACCAGATGGGTATTGATTATCTTTTGCGTGCTGATTTTTTAAAGGGTGTTAAGATAAGCAACAATAAGTTTAATTTCTGCTTTGCGAACCCGCCTTACGGCGATGAAGCGGACGGAGTAAGACTTGAACAGCTGTTTTGTGAAAAGATCTTTGGATATATGAAATCCAGAGGTCTTTTTTGTTTGGTTATCCCTTATTACATATTAAAAAATGATAAGTTTGTAAGATCGTTTTTTGGAAGGTTTGAACCACTGTCTGTATACAGATTTGAAGATGCAGAGTATCAGAAATACAAACAGATTGTAGTATTTTCTAAGAGACGCCCTTGTATGGGATATTTAAGGGATACATTGCTTGGCTGGTTAGAGTCATTATCGGATATTGAAAAGATTGATTATCTTTTAAAGGCAGAAGAAGTATTTGATGTTCCTGGTGGAGCTGAAAAGGTGGAATATTTTACCGGCAAAGAGTTTGATGCAGATGCATTTAGGAAAGCTTTGCTTAAGAGTGCATTACTTAGCACTGGAAATCATGGCTGCGTTAAACCTTATACAGCAACGAAAGCCGGAAGTCCACCTCTGCCACTTACAAATGAAACATCGCATTTGGTAGCGGTGTGTGGTGTTGGAAGCGGGTTTGCTGGCAATGAGGATGAAGGAACGCTACATCTTCAAAGAGGTACAGTTGAGGTGGCTGAAATAGAGGAAGTTATAGACGAACCAAATAAGGAACCTTATGTATCAGTTACCCGTTCATCAGTAACTGCAATGAATATTATTGATTCAGAGTTTAACTATATAAAAATTGCAGGAACTGCGAAGGCTGCATCTGATGAAGATGATGAGAGTAATGATTAGGAGGTTGTCAATGAAGACAGAAAAAATAAGTGCCGGCGGAGTCCGCGTTAATATGCAGTTTATCATATTTGATAAAGGCGACCCAAGGTTTGGAATTAACACTAAAAGGGCGATACTTATCTCAGCTTTTGAAAGAAGTAAGGAAATTGTTCACGGATTCTGGGCTAATGCACACAGAAGCATTTCGGATTCATCTTACAGGACACTTGTAAGAGCCGATGCAGAGCCGTTTAAGGGTGAGATGTGTCCGGTAAGTCTTGGTATGGAAAATGGTTATCATTTGTATGCATGGTCTCCTTATATAGAGAATACATGCTTTTTATGCCGTAAGGACAGGCTGGCGGAGGATTTATATTCATTTCTTATGAATAAGTTTACGCTTCCTTTGGTAAGGGAGTGGAGTGAACTTTTGCTCGAAAAACTTGAGCAGTTAAGATTTATAGCAATAGGTCATTCGATTACAGGTCTCCTTGATAGTGAATTAGACGAAATATCCATTAATCTAAAGGAAAATGGTGGCGATACATTGCTGTCAGAACTTGAAGTTGTAAGAACTGTTGACGATTTTTCGGCTGATGATGTAATGAGGGCATTAAAAGAACTTTATAAGGAAGGAAAGATACGCTTATCTGATAAACCACAGAAGCCTTTTACAGTAACTGAGCTTGATCCATATTTATTAGAATACGGTCAGTCAGTAGTTGATAACATGAAAAAAGTGGTAAAACCACTCACTACACTTAAGGGAACAATTGACAATGTTGCACTTAAGCGGTTAAGACTGTACCCACAGCAGGTAGCAATCGTAAATGGAGTCAGAGCTGCACTAAAAAAGCATAAATTTGTTTTTATGAATGAAGGAATGGGTACAGGAAAGACTGTGCAGAGTATTACCGCCGTTGATGCTATAGAAAACCAGAAATATATGGATTCACATCCAGGAACCAATCTTAAAGATGTGTTTGCAAGTAAGGATAATGTATCATACAGGGTAATAGTAATGCCGCCAGTGCACCTTGTAAGAAAGTGGGCAGCAGAAATCCAGAATAACATACCATATGCAAAGGTTTATATTCTTGAAAAGTTTGAAGATGTTGTTGCAATAAAGGTACGCGGGAAGAAAGCTAAGGGAAAAGAGTTTTATGTTCTTGGTAAGGATTTTTGTAAGCTGTCATATTCCATGAGACCGGTTCCTAAAAAAATTGCAAAAAGGGCAGTCGGGAAAATTGTGTGTGCAAATTGCGGACTTGAAAAAGTGTATAAGGGCAAGGAAGCACCATGTGAGTGTGGCTGTAATTCGTGGGAATTAGAGAGCAGGAAGATATGTTCTAAGTGTGGGAAATTAAAGACTGTTGGAAGCAGCGAAGGTATCTGTGAATGCGGAGGAAACTGGTTAAGAAAACCAATGACTCTTAATCCCATAAGAAAAACAGGTCTTATATGTCCTTCATGTGATAATTTAATCTGGCCGTATCAGAATAAGTATGATCCGGACGATGAAGATTTTAATCCATTAATGCCCGAAGACTTTGCAAATCAGACGCAGAGAAATTCTAAGTGTTATGTATGTGGGGAATCTCTTTGGGAACCTAAGGTATATAACATAGGTCCTGAAAAAAAGCTTAAGTGGAAGGTTATGAAACAGTACACTAATGCAAAGAAGAAAAATACATCTACTGTATGGGTAATGGATGGCAGAGAAAAGGAATATGAAGAATACAGCGGAAGGGAACTTCTTGAAGAGGTACCTCCTGTAAAGAGCAGAAAAGTATCACCGGCATCATATATAAAGAAGCAGTTAAAAGGATATTTCGATTACGCGATATTCGATGAGTGCCATTTATATAAGGGCGGCGCTACAGCACAGGGTAATGCAATGGCAGCGTTAGTAAGTGCGAGTAAAAGACAGCTGCTGCTTACGGGAACACTTCTAAATGGATACGCAAGTGCGATATTCTATCTTTTATTCAGGGTTGCACCTCATGTAATGAAAGAGCACGGATTTTCCTGGGAAGATGAACTTGAGTTCGCAAAAAGATATGGCGTTGTAAAGACTACATATTCTTTTGATTCATCTGGAGCCATATATAACAAGACTTCGAGAGGCAAACAGATAAGTTCGCCGAAAGTAAAACCGGGTATTTCTCCAATGATTATAGTTGATATGTTATTACCTTATCAGTTAACCCTTGACTTATCTGATATGAGCAAGTTCCTTCCGCCACTTAAAGAAATGGTAGTACCTGTTGAACCGGATGGAGAAATGCTTACTTCTTACAGAAGGGTAATAAGTACACTTAATCAGGCAAAGTATACGATATCCGGTTCAAAGTGTGATGCTGATAAGCTGCAGTTTTCACTGTCATACCCGGATAAGCCTTATAATAGGGAACCGATTATATCATCAGTAGATGGTTCTACGTTGGCAGTTCCCCCGGATAATGGTTTTCTTATAGAAAATGGCGGGTTGTTATCAAAGGAAAAGAAGCTTATTGAGATTGTAAAATCAGAATTATCTGAAAACAGAAATTCCGTGATATTTGCTGAATACACAAATTCAGCTGAAACCATAATAACAACCAGACTTAAAGCTGTTCTTGAGGAAAACATTCCGGAGCTTATGGGCAAGATATGCATAATAGAGAGTGGTAAGCCAAAGGCAAGTGAAAGAGAAAGCTATATGCATGAAAAAGCCAGACAAGGAGTAAGGGTTTTTATAACGAATCCCAAATGTGTTGAAACAGGGCTTGATTTTGTCTGGAATGAAACAGACTCTTTTGGAGATGTTCATAAGTATAATTATCCAACACTTATTTTTTTCCAGAGTGGTTATAATCTGTTCACATTATGGCAGGCAAGCAGAAGGCATTACAGGTTATGCCAGACAGAGGAGTGCCGTACATATTATCTTGCTTATAAGTGTACTATACAGATGGATGTGTTGCAGGTATTAGCCGAAAAGCAGACGGCAACTGCAGCCATTCAGGGTAAGTTTTCAGCAGAGGGTCTTGCCAAAATGGCACAGCAGGTTGACGCAAGAGTTAAGCTTGCACAAAGCCTTGCAGATCAGACAACGGAGGTTGACGAAAATGCATTAGTCAATATGTTTGATGCTATCAATAACACGAACAATGAAATGACAGAGCATGAGTCAGAAATTATGGCAAATTATACACCTATGCAGTTGTTTGAAGAGGTGCTTGGAGCATTAGTTGTCGCTGATGATATAAGTGATGAGATTGACAAAGACTTAATAGGTGGTGAAACCAGTGACTTTGCTGATAATTTCCTTACATTCTTTGAAATGGGAACTAGGGAAGGCTGGTTTGCTGATAAGAATAGTGATAATGCTGATACGGGATTTCTTATACCTAAAGAGACCGGTGTAAAGACTAAGAAAAATAAAACATATTCAGGACAGGAAAACCTGTTTGACCTTTTGTTCTCTTAACAGAGGACTTTTTTTATACCCATTTTTAATAGAAAAGGAGATTACGATTATGGTAGTTACAGTACAAAAAAATGAATTTATAGCAGGACTTAGAAGAGCTGCGGCAGCAATTGATGGAAAGGGAAATTTTAGTGTATCGGTTAAGCTTAATAAGAATGGCGGGCTTAATCTGATTTTATACACAGCTGGTATTTTCTATGCAAATGTTGTTATTTCGTGTGAGGCTAAGGGTGCTGAAGGAGAGACAAGTGTTGTTCTTCCAAGAGACTTCTTAAATGCAGCAAATGCATTATCAAAGCTTGGTGATGAATTTATCCTTGATTTTTCTGATCACAATCTTAAGTTATCATGCGGACAGGGAATTATTACAGTTGATTATATTGCCAATGGTAATGTGGCAGAGCTTCCAGCCATGTCAAAATTAGGAGTGATTTCTCTTAATACAGAAGGGTTTCGTAAGGCAATCAATGTGGTTAAAAACAGCATTGATCCGGCAGAGAAAGGTGCGGTCCTTCGCTGGCAGAACTGTATCGGACTTATTCCGGTAGAAAAGGGTGATGTAAAAAAGCTAATGATTACAGCCTCATGCACAGTAGGAATTTCAGTTACAGAGTTAAATGTTGAAAGCGTACAGTTAGAGGGTGATATGCCATCACTTTCTATTCCGGTGGGAGCTTTATCTACCATTATAGGTTCTTTGTCAGGTGAAAAGTGTAAGATTAATATCATGGCAAAGAAAAGCAGCAATGAAGGAGCAACTCCCTCACCGGCAGCACTTTTTATTGCAGATGAGAAAGCCAGCTATGTATTAATGCTTTTGACAGAAAAGTATCCGGACAGGATAACTCAGTCTATTGAGGGAATTGTACCGGGGTGTAAGTTTAAGGCATTAATGTCTAAAGAAGAGTTTTCTAATGCCATAAGAGTTGCTTCTTTTGGAGATTCCAAGAAAGGAATTTCACTTAAAGTGGTGGATGAAGGATTTTTAAGAGTCTCATCACAGTCAAGTGTAAACTATGTTGATGTAAAGGCAATTGCTAAGGGAAGCATGGAAGAGACAAGACTTAATCCGTTTCACTTGGAAAGAATAGTTAATGCGTATTCTGGAGACAAAGTTGCCATTCTTACTAATTCTGATACAGGAATGGCTGCAAGGTCGCCAATGATGTCTAAAATAGTATTAATTTCAGGCGGAGAAGAAGGTGATAGTCTAATAATGCCAATAAGTGATTCAACAAGTTCTGAGGCTATGGCTAAAACTGAAGAAGCAAGAAAGAAGAGTGAAAAAGAAACAGCTGATAAGGAGGCAGCACTGGAAGAATAGGTAATAAAAAGTTGATTATTTAAAGATAACTGAATATAATATAAGTAGGGAAAGTATGAAATTCCCTACTTATATATATGGAGGTGTTTATGTGAGTACAAATACATTTATTGATAATGCAAAAGTTATGTCTAAAGGACAGATTACTATTCCCAAAGATGTTCGAGAAGTGCTTGGTATATCATGTGGAGATAGGGTTACTTTTGTTGTTGAAAATGGCAATGTTAAATTAATCAATTCTGCTGTGTATGCAATGGAAATGCTTCAGTCCCAGATGCAGGGGGAGGCTGAAAAAAATAACCTTACAACGGAAGAGGAGATTAATAATTTGGTAAAAGAGATTAGGTCAGAAAGTGAGGTATAATGAGAGTTTTAATAGATACAAACATTCTTATATCTGCTGCACTAAGCAATAAAGGTACACCGTATATGCTGTGATAGTTGCATGAAGCAACCGCCACAGGACTACTTACATGCGAAAACATGTAACATAGAAACTCCATCCGACGTTAGTCGGTTGCAAGTAGTTCATCATGCAGCATACGGGCAAAATAAAGAGATTTATTAATAAGGGTATCGAATGATACTCTTATTTTTTTTGCCCTAAATTCTTGACTCATCTTAGAGAAATACATGTGTTGACTTAAACAAATACCCATGTGACGATTTTTACAGCATTAAGAATATTAAATTTGGAAGGAGAAAATGAAAATGCTGGATAATAAGGTAAGAAAAGTAACAAGGTCAATAGTGGCAGGAATCACTGCGTTTGTTACATGCCTGTTTAACTGCATAATGGCATTTGCCGACGTGGATACGGATGCAGTTGTACAGGCAGTACAGCAGGGAAGTGCAGATGGAGGTGTGTTTAAAGACTGGGTATCAAAGATTAAAGTTGTAGGATCTGATGCATATACACTGGTAACAACTCTTTGTATTATCGGATTTGTATTGTGTGTTATAGGCCTTGGCTTTTCAATTTTCTGGTCTAAAGAGGGAAATAAGAGAATGGAAAACAAGGGACATATTCCATATATGCTTGGAGGCGGCGTACTGGTATTTGGAGCCGGTACTGTTGTTCAGTTAATTTCAGCATTTGCAAAGGGAATTTAGGAAATGGAGAAACTAAATATGATTGCCTGTGCGATAGACAGTAATCCATGGAAAAACCTTGGAAGAAGCAACAACATTGATGCAAATAGTGCCGGCTGGAAGGTATTACTTTCATTCACCCAGGACTGGTATACATTGTGTATGACCATAGGTCTTGTGGGATTTATCATCACAATGATGATTGCAGGGCTTAAGCTTATGTATATGAAAAGCGGTGAAGGAAGAAAAGAAGCCAAAAGTGCTATAACAGCAAAAATACTGATTGCAATAGTACTGTTTGCAGTTACTTTTTTCATAGGATTTGTAGTTACAGTTGCACAGGCTCTGGTTTGATTTAATTTAGTGAATTTAAGGAGAAATTATGGTAGCACATGATGTCCCATCGGAATTTAAAGATGAAGAATTGTGGCTTAAGTATTTTCCCAAAAGGTCCTTTTATATATTAGGCATTACATTTGGTATAGCGGTGGCTTTATGGAAGATACTTTCGTTAATGCATATAGGTGTGGTTGGCATAGTGTTTGGAGCAATGATAATGGTGTTTTGCACAGGCACTTCAATGATACCGGTAAATCCTAACAGATATATGGAGGGAGCAGGTCTTAATTATGATAAGTACATATTAAGAAGGCTCTACAGAATGAGAAAGAAAAACAGGGTTATATATGTTAAGCATTACGATGTTGAGGTGGAAAGTTTAGTAAGTGAAGAAAGAATGCAGTTATATGCAGGTATCTGGGAGGAAAGTTATGCTTATTAAGCAGATGATATTTTATGCAAGGATAGTCCTTGTTATTGTAATTATTTTGATGATAATCACAGGCATATGGCTGTATTACACATTTAAGATAAAGAAGCGTAAGCGTCTTGAAGATAGGGTGATTGATTATGATTCGTTTGAGAAAAGGGACGCTACGGAGTATTTAAGATTTGATGATATAAAAAATAACATGATTATTACGGATAACCTAAAAAGGTTTGTCGGGATAATCAATGCAAAGGGATATGATTATTTTCAGGCAAGACCAAATGAACAGAACAGAACAGAAGCGGGATATGGTTCATTTATAAACATGATAACAGCACCAATGGAATACAGGCAATATACCAGGGCGATTGATTTGGATAATTTAAAGGCAAGATATAAAAATGCATATGACAGAGTTGAGGAAGAATTATACAACACATCTGAAGATTTTAATGATAGAAGAGCAACTTATTATGACCTGCGGGAAAAGGGTAAGCTTACAGAAAAAATAGAGTGGGAGTTATTAACCCAGTGTGAGCAGTTAGCATCAAGGGTAAATGTATTGGAATGGAAAAGAGTACATTTAGCAGACAATATTGAATATGCAGAGATTATGTCAAAAGGAACAGAACCGGAGAAGGTCCAGTCATACATATTTGACTGGGAATATGATCCGTTTCATTCAGTCGAAGATTTAACAGACAGCGAAATATTAAAGAAGGCAGAAAAAGAACTCTCAAGAAAAGCAGATGCATTTATACATGCATTGTCAAATGCCGGGGTTCGTGCTTCAAGGGTAAGAACAAATGACCTTATTTATATGGTAAGAAGACATTTTCATCCTGTTACGGCAAATATATTTACCGGAAAGGATATTGAAAACAGTAATTTCTATGAGGAAATTACAAGCAGTCCTGCAATAAGGGAAAGTGACTTTGAATTATCCATGGAAGATGGTTCATTTGATGAGTTAAACAATGCAAGGGATACTGTATATGCTGATATGTTAAACAGGGGAATAGAACCTGAAACTGCAAGGAAAATGACGGAAAGTTTTAGTAAGGAGCAGTTATTAGGGGAGAAGTTAACAGAAACCAAAAAGGAAATGGTTGGAACAGATGAATTAGATGAAAGAAAAAATGAGATATTAACCAATCATTTTGAAGAAAGAGAAAAGCAAAGAATCAAGGCTATTAATGATTCTAAAGAGCGCAGTAAAAGAACAATGAAGTCGGAAAATACACAAGATTTTTCCACAGGTTTGGAATTTACCGGGCTTGAATTTGATATGACACTTTAAATGGGAGAAGGGAAATTATGACGAAGGCCGTACTTCTTACAGCTATTATATTTGTGGTTTTAATTATAGCTGTAATGATAGTTATGTTAATAAAGCTGTCATTGGGCAGCAAAAGTAAAGATAGTAATAAGAATTTATCCAAGAGGGGAAAAGAATCCGGAACAAAAATTAAAGGCAGGAAATCAAACAAGATTAAGGATAATGAGGAATTTTTATTAAAAAATGATGATTATCCGGATTTACTGTCTTCAAAAAGAAAAGATGTAAGAAATTTATGTGCTCCGGGAGGAGTGGACACAAGCCAGTTATCCTATATTAAGGTGAATGATGGTGGCAGGGATTTATATATGTGTGCAATGTATGCAGACAAGCTCCCTAAAAGATCGGTATTCGGGGTAACTTACAGGGAACTTATGAATTTTACTAACTGTACAACATCCGTGTTTATTGAGCCTCTTACACAGGCACAGTCTGTAAAAATGCTTGATAAAAGAGTTATTGCACTTGATTCAGAGCTTGCGGCAGCAGAAGCAGACCGTGACAGAAACAGGTATAGAAAGATATCGGCAAAATTAGCAGAGTGTGAAGAATGGGCAAAAATCGTTGAAGCAGGATTAAATGTTTTTTTTAAGGTAGGATTTTTATTTTCCATATATGCAGACTCACTGGAAAGATTAAATGATGCTTGTGCGCAGATTTATGCCTATGGAAAGGAAAAAGGGATAGAGCTTGTAGGGTGTTATGCTGCACAGCCGGAGGCGTATCTGGCTTCAGCTCCTTTTAACCAGATGATGAAGGTAGGAAGCGGTCCTTTTAAAGACAGAATTATTAAATATCACAAAATGGATAAGAATGCCTTAAGTGATATTTTTAACCATACAGAGAGCTTCTTTTCACATAAAAATGGAATTTTAGCAGGTCACAACATGCATACAGGGCAGCCGGTGCTAATTGATCCGTATGATAAAAGCCACTCAGGTTATAACGCATGTATATCAGGGATAACAGGTGTTGGTAAATCTGCCGGAATTAAGATGTGGTTATCAAGACTTACAGAGGTTGATAATTACAGAACGGCAATTATTGATATTGATTCCTCAAATGGAACGGATGGTGAATATGTTGAATATGTAAGGGCTGAGGGTGGTGTCGTCTTTCAGTTAAAGCATGGAACTAAGAATGTGTTAAATATATTTGACATTGATTCGGAAGTTGAATTTGTCATGAGTACAAAGACTGAGGTTGTAAAGCTTAATCTTATGGAAAAAATCGCAGACTGTACGAATATATTGCTCTCCATGATTAAGGGAGGTAAGGAAGTTGATAAATTTGAGCTTGATGTTTATTTGAGCAAGATTGTAAGGGAGACTGTTGTTGAAATTTATGAGGCACATGGAATAAGGGAAGGTGAGCCACAGTCTCTTTTTGAAGAAGGTGAAAACTTAGTAGATGGAAAACTGGTATCAGGCCTTGTAAGAAAAAAGATGCCGACAATTCATGAGTTTTACATAAGACTTCTTCATAGAAAAAGAGTAAATACAGACAGCGAACAGACTGCAGCATATTCCATCGCAATTGCAGGAATTGAACCATATGTGGCAAAGGCATTTTATTCAGAAAGTTCCATTGCTGAGTACGATGAAGAAAACTACAATGCCCTTCCGGTTGATGAAAATGGATTAAAATATGCTGTTATTTCAGGAAACAGGGAGCGTGTTTACAGTGTAAGGGGAGTTAAGCCATATTTTGATGGGCAGTCAACAATCAGTCTGAACCAGGCTACACAATGTATGGATATTGATTTATCCCAGCTTCCAAAAGAAGATATCGACATTGCTCAGCAGGTTGCGTGTAACTGTATTAATGAATATTTTATTAAGAAAAATTCAAACAATCCTAGAAAAATGCAGAAGTGTATTGTGTTGGTTGATGAGTGTCACAGAATGTTTAAGTATCCAAATGCCATAAAGTTTATTGAGTCAATGTATCGTCAGGGAAGAAAAAGGTATGTCAGCATATTTACAATTACGCAGGCGTTTGCGGATTACAACGTATGCAAGGAAACGCAGGCAATCGCTAAAAACTCTGCAATGAAGATTCTTTATAAACAGGCAAGAATGGATACTTCATTTGTAAGGGAAGTTACACCTCTTACGGAATCACAGTTAGATGCTGTTATGAGCCTTTCAGGTTCTGCAGACGCAAATGGAGAATATGATAACTCCAGAAAGGGTGAGTGCTGCATCATTGATAATGATGATACGGTTGTATTTATTAAGGTTGATTATTTAAGAAGTGAAGCAAGGATATGTGAAACGGATCCTGAAAAAAGAGCAGCTATGCTTGGGACTATGAGTGCATAAGGAGGTGTTTATGGATTTTAACACTAAAAAAATACATGGATTCTGCCTAAGAAAAATAACATTTTTGCTTCTTTCGTTTATGTTTTTAGCTTCATTTATAATAATGGGAAGAATTAATCAGGAAACTGCATATGCAGGAGGATTAAGGTATGTCGATGAAGCAAGTCCTGACTCAGGCGTATATTATGATCCTAATGCAACAAAAGATGAGGTTGATGAAGATATTGCCAAAAGATATTATGCAGCTAATCCTACCGGGGTAACGGATACAAGAACAGGTATTTATGCAAGTGGTGGAACATCTTCTTCAAAAGAAGCAGACGGAACTAGCGGGGAGGACCCTGGCTGGCTTGAAAAGCAGATGATTAAGTTATTTAAACTGCCGGGAAATATATTACTTAAAATGGAAGAGTCCTGGGGAATGTCGCTTGACAGTATTGTGTTTGGAAGGATAGTTCAGCCAGGGACTAACTTCTTTCAGTTTGAACTTGTGACAAATAATCCTTACGGAATGACAGGAGCACATATGTATAACATTTTCAGGCTTATATGTATGATGCTTGTATGGTGCATTTTTATCGGTCAGATAACGAAAGCCCTAATATTTAATAATTCCTCAAAGGCAAGAGAGGAGATGAAGGCGTCATTTAGTAAGATGCTCTATATTACGCTTGGTTTATATCTAATGCCGTATGCATTAGACATTATGTTTTATGTAAGGGATGTGGTGCTTTACCTTTTACATGAATTATCATCTAGTATGTCTATGACAGGTGTTAGTGGAGGTACGGCAGGAGGAATAGTATCAGTATTTAAAACTCTTGCTGATAAATCATGGATATGGGCAATGATTTATATGGGTTCTACGGTGCTTTCACTGTACTTTGCCTATGTGTATGTAGGTGTTGCACTTGGAATGACCATATATTTTCTTATGTTTCCGTTAGTCTGTGTAATGAGCTATTCAGATAAAAATGTGCTTAATAATTGGTTAAAAAATGTGTTATCGGCGGTACTGGTACCTGTAATTGATTCCATACTTCTTATTATTCCGGTACAGGTTTATAACGGAGTATATGAGCTGGGAAAACCAATTCTTGCAGGAATTCTTGCTCTTATGATTTGTGTAGGAGTTATACCAACAAGAAGGGTAGTCGGACAGTTACTTGGCCTTAACATGGGAGGAATTGGTGCTATGGCGGGTGCCGCCATGGGTGCGCTTGCTCTTGCACATGGTGCGAGGGGACTTTTAAGGGGTGGTGCAAATGCTATAGGGCATTTCCGTAGTGCAAAGGAAGCAAAAGATGAAGCTTCCATGTATGAGGAGTTAGGAAAGGCTGAAAAGGAAGTAGGACAAAACTATGCTAATGCACTTGCCTTTGGAAGTGGTACTAATAATCCGGCATTTGCGTTTGCGCAAGGGTTAGGAGATGGCGGAGAGTTTTCTGGAATTAATACAGATGGCAGTGATAAAAACATAAGCGGTAATTCATTTGCATCAGGGGGATTTTCTACAGGTTCTGGAGGGTTTAGCAAGGACAGTAAAATGAAAAATCTATTTGCAGATGCTTTTGTTTCACCATCGCTTCGTGCAAGTGTTAATGAAAATAAGGAAGCATTAGAAGCTGCTAAAAATATGCCGGATACTGATCCAAACAAAGTGATTGCCATGGATGCGGCAAGAAGCCAGTTATCAGAGTCAAATGAAGCATTAGAAAATATGAATACCTATAAGGCAGTCAATACATATAATGGTGCAAGTGCAGAAGAAGCGTTTGCGAATAAGAGACAGGAAATATTAGAAAAACGCATGAATATGGATAATTACAATTCTCCTATGTTTGAAGGAATGTCATATGCTAGAAAAGCTGAGCTTGCAAGAAAGAGAGCAAGAAAAGAGCTTATTAAGGGTGTTACTTCGACAGCCGGTATGGCAGTTGGAACAGGATATGGATTTGCAGCTTCAACCTTTCTTAGTCCTTCAAGTACTGTTTATGCGATGGCTGCGGGTTCTATGGCAGGTGGAGCTATTGGAAATGCGGCAGGCAGTGCCATAAATTATGCTAGTTATAATACCACTCCCGGACGAATGGTATCTTCAGGCGTAACTGCAGGTGTGGCAGCTGCAAGAACAGGTGGTGCTTATACAAGACACTATATGGGAAATTCGCCATTGGTAAAGACTGTTAGAGAGCCGTTTTATGCAGCAGCGGATATTTCTAAAGATATGGTAAGCAGAGCTGATAATTACAGTGCCCAAATGCATATGGTAAGACAAGATTTAAAAAAAACACCAGATAATTCAGGACCTAATTCATTTAACGGACTGGTGTAGGAGGATAGATGTTATTAGCGGATATTGCAAAGAACAGGATTGATAATGCTAAGGAAAAGACAAAGAAGAAGTTAAAAAAATGCTGTCTTTACGCGGGAGGTTCGTTAATTATAATTGCCGGTGCTGCAGGAGCATTAACTGCCATTATAGGACTTATTGCTTCATTTGTTGCAATGATTTTTAGCGGATTTACAAACCAGTATAGAAAAGATGCCGTATACAGTACAATAACAAGCTATGGTTCAGCCTATGCTATGTTAAAAGATAATCTTTTGGAACTTGATAACTCCGTTGATTATGAGGTTATAGAAAAGATATTTCAGTATGAGGTGGATTCCTTTGATGCATATGCATCTACCATTACGGCACCGGATATTTCCAAAGAGGATTATGTGACTTATGCAAAGAGTGCATCAAATAACGATGAGAGTAAATCAGCAGATGATGGAACTAATACATGCACTCTCATATGGAACATGAATGATTTTACATATCAGTTTCGCACGCACTGGGAGTATATTCTTACAATGTCAACCATCATGTGCTATGAAGATGATGAGTCGATAGAAAAGGCAATGGACGAGATAGGAGACGACATTAATGATGATGGAACGGTATCAGGAAAGCATTCATTATCGTCACTGGTATCTAAAGACAGGGTGGACGATGCTATGGCCATGATTACTAATTCGCAGGTTTCTTTAAAGACAAATCCTTACAAGGGCAAAAAGATAGACAGTAAATATGATTTAAGCTCTAAGATATCATATTACACAAATTATGCATCAGATTCTACTTATAAGAATGCTACAGGAAGCACGGGCGGAGTTGGAAAGTATGGTTTGTCGTTAGAATCAGATAAACTTATAACATCAATTGATTTTTCTAAGTATTGCAGAGCAGCATATTTTAACTTATCAGCTGATTATCCAAGACATCAGTATGATAACTTTGCAGCTAATAAGTATGATTATGATAAGAATAAGGATACTGCAGATTGTTTTGGGTACACGACGAATTTTTTATATAACAGTGGTGCATCTGTGGAAGGTCATATAAAAGAAGGAGGAGGAAATGAAGCCGGAAATTATGCACATGTATATTACGATGGTAATTTATATCCGGTCTGCCTTATAAAAGAGGCTTCCAACTGGTTATACAGTTTTTATGATTTTGATTATGCACTGGTTAAAGTTGATGATAAGAATACCAGGTATGTGTGCACCACTTATAAGAAGAAATACAACATTGAAAAATGCATTGCGCAATGGGAAGCATTTGGCATAGATAAATCCTTATATGAATTTATATTTGATATTATGGACCGCTTGGAAGATACAGTTGGTGGAGAAGTTTCTTTGGAATTTAGGAATGCTTATGATTATTACTGCGAAAATGGAAAGGATAAGGTTATTGTGTATACAAATCCTGCCTATTCACCTATTGAAACGACGGGAACTGAAAGCATTGGAGATGAGACCGCGTTTGCCAATGCATTAACTAAAAGAGCAGCAAGTACAAAAGATATGACAGCTCAGTTAAAGGCAATATGGGTAAGTCAGGATAAGGATTTTAAACTAAGCACAAGAATCGGGCTTAATGTTGCAAACATACTCTATGAGAATAATATATGTTACCAGCCGGCAGCAACTACTGATTATTATGTTCCTAAAGGATATTACAGCGCAAGCTGGTCAACGCAAAATTATGAACCCTCCCATACGCCTGGAGGAGCAGCAAGTGTATATGGCTTTGGAAGCAGGGTAAATGACAGCAGTAACGGGATAAACATAAATGAAAAGATCGGGCTTAGTTCTGCCGGATTTATAGCGCTGATATTAAGGTATTCTGTATTAAAACCGCAAAACTGCGATAAGCTGATTAACTATCCTAAAATATCAGATATTTATAATTCATCAGATTTTAAGTTTCGTGACAGGGAAGAACTAAGGATAGGAGACATTGCTGTTATTACACCGGATAATGATGATGAAAACACAAATATAATCGCATACTATGTTGGAAGAGACGGAAGCGATTATGTTTTTATGGCTCTTAATTCCAATGCAAACGGCGGAATTGTAAGAAAGATTACCCTTTCAGATTCTACTAACACTAAGTATGAAAAGGATAATTTAACTTACTTTTGCCGTTATTATACAGGCTGGAATGGAAGAGAGAGTGATGTTATAAAGGAATATACAGCATCAAACGGGACAATCGGAAAACAGTTATATACGCAGTATTCAGATATCAGCGGCGGTGTGGCTGCTTATATTTTATCTGGTGGAAATAATGATATAGCCGAACTTGATAAGGCAGTTGCTTTTATAGAGGAAAACTTTCCAAATTCCGGGTATACGAAAGAGCAGATAGAACACATTTCATCAGGCATTTTACATGGCGGCGTGGGAGATTATAACAGTACGGGAATATCATTTGCCGATGAATTACAGAGTCAGTTACTTGGTGGAGGACTTTTTGTCTTTCCTATACATGAGACATATTCTATTACATCATGGTATGGCTGGAGACCCGACTTTTCATCAAGCTGGCATGATGGCATGGATTTTGGCACACCTGTAGGAACTAACTGTTATGCGTTGAGTTCCGGTACAGTAAGTAAGATAGGATATGATGAGTCATCAGGTAATTGTCTTGTAATAGATTATGGTGATGGAATAAAGTCAAGTTATCTTCATTTAAGTGAATATAAGTGTTCTGAAGGCGATAAGGTACACAGTGGAAGCATTGTGGCAAAAACAGGTAATTCAGGATTTTACTACAGTAGTGGTGAAAGAATACCATATCCAGCGCACTTCCATTTTAAACTGGAAGATGGAAACACTCATTTTGGCAGTGATATGTATGGATTATCTTATATGTTTGGAGACAGGGATTCTAACCACTCTACAAGCATAGATCCGTATCTTATATTTATGGATACACTAGAGAACTGGCCAAATTACAGTAGTGAGGCACAAGGAAACAGACCGAGATTTGAATAAATAGGAGGCATATGAACAGGGCGGATAAGGAAAGAAAAAAGCAGATTGAATTAATAAAAAAAATATTATTTGGAGTTATAGGAATTGCCATCTTATCGTTAATTATACTTGTTGCAGCATTACTTAAGCCAGATACACAGATTAAAGGTGATGAAGAGAGCATAGCGAGTGAGATTTTAAGCAAGGATAACAGAGATGAGGCAAAGTTAGTTTATGGCGGTGATACCGAAACTTTTGATAAATTAAATTTTATAGTGAACACATTTCTTAATGAGATACGAGCAGGTGATTATGAGGGTGCATATGGAAGGTGGGATGTGGACCTGTTAAAATCGTATGGATTTTCATATTCAAAAGAGCAGTTTATAAGTTACTATAATGAATTTTTGAATAAATATCATTTATCAAACGGCGATAGTAAGCATGTGAATTTTTCGTATGAACCAGTGACATATCAGGACTATGGGGCGTATTACCTTTTTACATTTAATGCTGCATTTACATATTATAATGATACAGGAAAAATTGTAACCACAGGTCAGAATGAATTCATATACACAATAGAGAAATATGATTTTAATGGAAGCACCATTTACAGGCTTTTGGACTTTAATATTCAGGATGTGTCATTATATGCAGCAAGGTTTGACGAAAAAACCGATAATGGATTAATGGTATCTCCAGGGATTTATCTTAAAAGTAATGAGACTGGAAGTATATCAGAGACTAAGAAAAGCAATGAAAGTAAAATGGAAAATTCAAGTACATATAATCCATATTGTGCAAAAGATTAAGAAATAGGTGGTACGCCTATTTCTTAATCTAATATTCATAACGAAGAGTAGAAAATAAAACTATCTATTATTGTGTTAATAACCACTCAGATACAAAATTTGAGAAGCATATATTTTCCTTGGATTTGGTAATTCCTTTTTTTGAAACCAAATAAACTTCCTTAGTGCAATTTTCATCATTAAATTCTCGAATGACAGTATTGGGTGATTGATAATTTTTAGCAATAAAGGATAAAGACACACCAACTCCAGCATTTGCATCTGCAACTTGGCTTATTAGCATATCTGATGTAGTTTCAAGTAATATATTTGGATTGATGCCATGTTTTAAAAATCTGCTTATATTGCTTGGAAATACTGAATAAGAACGGCCTTTTAATGCAAGAGGAATTCCGTCTAAGTCAGCATAATTTATGTTTTTATTTTGAGCGAGAGGATTTTTTTTGTTTATGATTAAGCAATGCTTCCATGAAAAGCAGAATATGGCATCATACTGGGAGTAATCAATAGGTGCCGGTAGAAATGCCAGTTCAATTTCATTTTTAGCCAGAAGTTCTTGAATTTGTTTTTCAGGTAATTCCACAAGATTGAGTTTAATATTATGATGTTGCATATAAAAATTTCTAATAAAGTCATATCCGATATAGTCGAGTACACCATAGGTGGTAGCGACAGAAAGAACTGTGCTGTTATTAGATTCTGCAATATTGAAGTCAGATGTAATATTATTAAACTCATTTATAATTACATGTGCATGTTCAGCAAGCTTATCTGCAGAGTGAGTAGGATTTAAACCTTGATTGTTACGAGTGAAAAGAAGTGTATCTAATTCATTTTCTATTTTTTTTATTACTTTGCTTAAAGCTTGGGGAGACACAAATAGTTGCTCAGCTGATTTTTTTATACTGTGAGAGGTATATACTGATAAAAAATAATCAAGTTCTTTTGTTGTCATGTTAAATCATCCTTTCGTAATAAATTATAAATAATTATACCGGACAAATCAACCAAAAGGTTGATGTAGTTCACAATTAATCTTATTGATATAATTAAATATTGGAGTATATTATGAAAGCAGAAAGACAAAGGCGTCATTCCATATTAGTGGAATGGCGCCTTATTTTTATTAAGGAGGACAAAAGTATGGCAGAATATCCAAAATTTAAAGCAGCTGCAGTACAAGCAGCACCAGTATTTCTTGATGCAATGGCAACTACAGAAAAGGCATGTAAATTAATAGAAGAGGCCGCAAGCAATGGCGCAAAATTAATAGGATTTCCAGAAGGTTATATATCTGGGTATCCTTGGTGGGTATGGTTAACTGATCCAATTACGGGTTCACCGTTGCAGCAAAAGTTAATGGAAAATTCTGTAGAAATTCCTGGACCAATTGTTAAGAAATTAAGTGATGCTGCAAGAAAAAATAATATTTATGTATGTATTTCTGTTACAGAAAAAGACGGTGGTTCATTATATCTTACACAACTTTGGTTTAATCCGTTAGGTGATTTGATGGGAAAGCATAGGAAGTTGAAGCCATCTGGTGGCGAAAGGCTTATATGGGGTGAAGGAGAAGCAAGTCTTATGCCAGTGTTTGATACAGAAATAGGTAGACTGGGTGGATTACAATGCTGGGAACATTGGATTCCACTTAATATTCAGGCTATGAATGCTAAAAATGAACAGGTGCATGTTGCGTCATGGCCATGTTTTGTGCCAGGAGATGAGGCTCTTACTTCTGAAGCACCTAATGAAGTATCTGCCAGGTTTTACGCATTGGCAACACAATCTTATGTTATTAGTGCAACTCAGATTCATACAGAGGAAATATATGAGGGAATAGGGAAGTTGGCACCATATGATGCGTTTGTGGAGTTTGGAGGTGGAGATGCCTGCATAATTGCACCTAATGGTAAGATTTTAACGGAGAAGCTACCTAGAAATGTTGAAGGCTTAGTCTATGCTGATATTGATTTGGAAAAAATAGTGGATTGCAAATATCAAATTGATCCAGCAGGTCATTATTCAAATAAGACTCTTTCAATGACAGTAAATCAGTCACCAAAGCCGGTGGTAACATTTGTTGGACAGGATTCTGATTGTAAAATAAAATATGATGATATTCAAAAAGATGAATAATTGTTAACTCAAAATTAATTTAAGACGGAAAAGAAATTGTAATTCTAAGTGGCGGGGTGATTTACTCCGCCATTATACATATATATATTTCACTATTCTCATTATGTGCGATTCCTATTGAATAGTCTGTATAGGTTAAAATGTCAGAATGAGAACTGCATAGCTTATTTACTGATGAAGAAATACTCTTTTCGCTCATACTGGTGGTCATACATATAAACATGTGTGCATTATTGTTTGTGTTAGAGTTTATAAAACTCCTCATAGATGCCATGTTAGCAGCATATATATTCGCATCATTAAGATTAGTATTGCTTATTGTGGCGATACTAAGTCCTGCCTGCGTTCTTTTATTGTTAATTGATGATATAACCACATCTGAATAGACATCAGTGATTGAGTAATAATTTGAATCAGGGTATGAAAGATTTGATGATGTCTTATTTGTACCCATTGTATTTGTAATGGCAGTATTTGTTTGTGTAGTCTCTTCCATGCTTGAAGATGCATTATGAGGGATATCTTTATTGGTATAGTCAAAATCAATATTAAGTGTGCTTACATTTTCTGGGCCATTTTGAGTTGTAATTTCATGGCTGATTTCAGGCTCAGTATTCTTTTCAAGGAAGGCGACCTCTGTATATATTTCTGTATAGCTTTCGGTGGCTGCCATGGCATTTTCCTTGAAATTATACTGTGTACAGCCGGAAAGAAGCATTAAGCTAAATGTACTTGTCAAAAGCAATTTTCTTGATAATTTCATAATCATATCCTCCAAATTATTCTTCTATGATATCAGGTGCATGTTGGTGCTTATTTTGAATGTGGTCCTGATGTCTCTGAAAGGCTTCTTCTTTTAAAATATTCTGTATCCTGTCAAAATCTTTTTTGGCTATTATAGCCCGTTGGGATTCATTTCTTTTATCCAGCAAAATAATAACAAATATAAAGAATATCACTGTCAGTGGAAGTGTTATTACAGTAAGAAGTGAAGTAATCTGAAGAGTATCATAAGTTAATTCATCAAGTGATTTTTGTTGTTCCAACATTATCTCTTTTTTGGTTATTAGACCTATATATGAATTGCCATCCATTTTTTCACCGGTTGCAAACACATACCCTTTGTTATTTAGTGAGAGCAAATATAGGTTTGAGCATAAAAAAACTGATATAAGTAAGGATAAAACAATGGTAATTAACCGTTTTCGTTTTTTATGAAAATATAGGTTAATATACCGGTCCTTATTTATATCAGTTCCATATAGTGCATCAATATTAAGACGATACTGTTCTTTTTTATTTTTAGCCATCAGATTATCTCCCCTTTAAAGTATAATCCGATTATCTGACGGCTAACCCTTTCAAGTCAACATACAGCTGTCCAAGTCTTTTGTGTGTTTCTAACAAAGTCGGTGCATCTCCGGTTTCAATTAATTTTTGTGTAAGCATTCTTATGGATTCACGTATTCTTTTGCAGATATCCCCTTCAATAGGAGCACCTCTGTAACCAATGAACATATCAGGATAATCATCATTGAATGCAACATTAAGCAGGGCAGAACCGATGTAGAATGTATAGTCGTAATAAAAATCTTCTTCATCGAAGAAGAAACAATAATTATACATGTTTGTTGTGTTAAGATACATGTCTGATCCAATGTTGTTTATAATATACAGACCTATTCTTGCAGTGATATTTTTCTCAATGTCCGTAACATCTGCATCGGTATATGAATCCTTAGATACATAGGCGATGCTTTTATTATTTCCTGACAGCTTGTGATTTGCAAACATTGTATTGATTATATCTGCAACCTTTAAATAATTATTTTCTTCCTCATGATATTTGTCCGTCTCAGAGTCAAATATTGGCAATACACAGCAAAGAGAGCAAAAAAATGATAACACCAAAGGATTTGTAAAACACGGTTCGCACAGTAAGTGGGTAAGTCTGTCAGCGTTGGGTAGTGCTAAAAAGCCGTTTGGAAGTGATGCGTTTGTAATAAGTGCAGTATCTGAAATAAAAGGCTGCTTTGTTATAATTCTATCTATATCAAGCTGCTCATAATACATTACTGACTGTTGCTCACTTTTAGCTAATATTAGGTACAGGTTAATGTTATTTTTTAATATGAAATCATCAATATATTGTTTTGCTGCCTGACAGCATTTAAAAGGATGTCTTAAGTTGCTGTTTGCTGTCTTATAATAACTTTTCGTTGTATCAAGAACATCATATATATCCTTATCAGCTAAATCATAGAAATAATGTTTGATTGTTCCTAAATCGTCAGTATATGTCAAGTCGTCTAGGGCATCGTATCCGTCAGTACGTGGTGATGCACCATATGTAAATGATGTGTAACACCCGGCTGTTATTCTTTCAATGTATTTTTCCTGTTTAAGAGGAACTAAGAATACATCAAGAGCAGGAGTAAGTGTGACAGTTTCATACAGGAACGGGTTATATGTAATTCTGTCTATACTAAAGATACTCTTTCTGATCTTACGATTGATTTTTTGAAAATGCTTCAGAGTGAATTTAAACTGGTCCGTAAGTGACTTAAAATCGTCATTGTTATCAGGTAATATACTTTTATTCCTAAGTATTACTCCGTCTATTAAGGCTTTATGTTCATTTTCCAATTTATTATACATTTCCTTGAATCTGTTTATCATTGGTCTTACATAGGATAATGCCATAAGAGCAGCTTCCGGGGTATCATCATGTATCTTTTCTTTTAATCCTATTGGATTATTAATAGCTTTCTTATATACATCAAGATAGTTTTCAATTTTAGAATCATCTGGAAGTTCAAAGTCAATCTGTTCAAGGATTTCAAGGACTTCTTCATGATGTATTTCATAATCCTTTAAAAAGCAGTCGTGAATGAGAATGGCAGTGTTAATAAGACAGCTAAGGTGTATTTTAACAATCTCGTCCTTCTCAGGTTCAAAAAGAGCCCTGACTGTGGCAAAGGATAATCCGGGAACAACATTTGCAATAAAGGGACAGGCATACAGAGCATAAACAAGATCATTAGGTGCCATTGTAATAAATGTAATTACAATAGGAAAAAGTTCATCTCTTACAAAGTCCTTATCATTTTCATTAAGGGTGTTAAGATCTGAAATTACGAGCATTCCGGTTGCGTTCATCAGATATTTTTGAGGGGATAAGAGGTCAAATTTATTTATTAAGTTGAAGGATTCAGTAATTTTCTTCTTAAAATTTTTTTTCATGCTAAAATTCCTTTCGGTTTCTAATATTAAGTATACAGTATGTATTTCTATAAAGGTAGGATTAAAATGCACAAAATTAGTTACATTTCTGTTACATATGTAATTGACTTAAAGTAACACCCGTATAACGATAATAATAAAAATGAGAGGTTATCGTTATGGAAAAGATTCTGTTAGGATTAGGGCTTAGTGATAAAGTCCTAGAAGGTGTAATTAATGCACTTAATCATGCTGGTGTAAAAATAGATACTCATACCATCGGTGATAATAAAAGAACGAAAGAAGCCGTAATGAAAGTACTTATGAATGGGTCATGTGAGTATAGTGTTGCCATTGTATCTCAGGCTCTGCAGATAAGCAGTCCATTTTCTTATGAGGATTTTGACAATATAAGGACCGAAAATGAGCATACACTTATCATTCCGATAATAGCTGATTCATTCAAAGGTACTGAGTACATGAGAAAGTTGGAAGCAGCTGGAATTACAGGTGCCGTATTTGAAAAAGATGCAGATATGAAAACCATTGCTGAAGTGATAAAGAATCACGGAAGAAGCAGAAAACTGGCAAAGGTGTATTATGATATTGAAAAGAATGCGAAAATTTCAGATGCAGTAAACGAAAACATAACCATAATGCTTGATGAGGCAAATAATAAGCAAAAAGAAATATTTAACAATCAGGCAGCAGAGACGGGAAACTTTTCAGAAGTTAAGGATATAATCGCGGTGCTAGGTCTTACCAAAGAGGCAGGAAGCACAATGATAGCATTGAATCTTTCAAAAGCGATTACACAGTTAGGAATTACTGCAACAATGATACAGCTGCCAAATACTGGGTCTGATATATATGATAATCTGTCCTTTGCCAAGGTATTTTCATCGGATTATATATCGCATATATCAGATATTGCATCTAATAAGATGATGAGCATGGATGTAAATAAATATCAGGGCATAAATTTTATTGCACCTAATCCACATACAGATTTATGGGTAGAAGATATATGGGGAAATGAACAGACTTACAGATTGTTACTTTCTGTTGCCGGTACAAAAATACTTGATTGTGGTTCGTATTATGAATCAGATGGTGTAATGGATGTACTTATGTACTGTAAGCATATATTGGTGGTTATAGATGCTTCATACACATTAACGGAGGATGATTTTTCTTTTGTTAAGAATCTTAGAAGAAATTCCCCTGATATAGATATTTCATTCGTCATAAATAAATGTATGGATGAATGTATGCATATAAAAGGGCTTTTAAAAAACGAAAAAAATCTTACATTGCCAATGGTGAATAATGAGGTATTAGAAAGGTCCGGGGCTGATATCATTGTGCCTTCTTATGGAAATGGATTTGAGAAACTTTCAGAACTAATAGGATTAGGAAGAGTAGAGATAAATTCATCGCAAGCAAAGGTAAAAAAGCCGGGAAAGAAAAGAATTTCCATAGATATGCATAAGAGAGTACATGAAAAGGTAAATATGACTACTGTGGAGATAGGGTTTGGAGGCGTTGTAAGAGGTGTAGGAGTTACACATACTGCTCTTATGACGGCGTATCTGTTAAGTAAGAAATACAGGGTTGCTGTTGTAGAGCAGAACCAGCCGTATGATAATGCAAGAGCTGGTACTGAACACGCATTTGCCAATATATACAGAATGATAAATCCGGACTCATATGTAAACAGTAATGTAGTGCCAAGGTTTCGATATAAAGGAATGGATTTTTACCCTTATTGTAACTACACACAGTTTTGTGCCAGATTCAGAGATGATTATGATTTTGTCATAGTGGATTTTGGAGATGAAATGGCAGATAAGAATTTCTTCAGAATGGGAAAAAGAATTGTGGTAGCATCAGGATCTGACTGGAAAATACATGAATTAAAAAGATATGTAAATGAAGTGGCATTAAAAAATAACTTGGAAAACTCCATTAATTATCTTATACCATTTATTCCTAGTGGAAAGTTAGGACAAATAAGAAAGATATGTCAGGCAGGCGGCAGCTTGCCGGGAGTGTATTCTGTTCCCATGAGTCCCGACTGGGATAATCCACCTGAAGAATTTGAGATTATAATTGTAGATATATTAAATAAGGTCAATCAGAAAAAAAGATTGTTTTCTGGTCTGTTTGCGAAGTAGAGTGAATCAAAATGAAACATATTAATGGCTGATATGCATGTAACATAAGAAAAAAGGGATTATGTTCATTCATAATCCCCGTGGCTTCATGAGGAAAGTATGAAGCCTGTCACGAAAGTGACATCCAACAAATACTAAATCAGTTCAGTAAGAAATAGTACTAATTAAAATTATTATGGGTAATTGTTTAAGGCAAGGAGTTGTGAATAAAAATGTTATAAAAAAGACTTTTTATAAAGAACCCTAAAAATTTGTGCATAAATATGAAATAAGTAGGCATAAAAATACAAAATCTGACAAAATTCTATTGACATATTTTTATATAAATGGTAACATTTACTTGTTGAAACAAGTGGATTCAACAGATTATTTTCATATTACATCTCGCGGGTGCGGGTAATTAAATAAAGTCTTTATTTTACCTGTAATTTGCGTGTTTGTGTGTATGGAACCCAAGAAAATAATTGGTCGTGCTAAAAGCTTTTATCAGGTAATGGTAGGGCTTTATTTTTTTACCCAATAAGGGGAAACCCCACGCACTTACAAGGAGAGGAAAGCGCGGAGGAAAAGAAATGAGTTCAGGTTTAAGGGTAGTACGAAAGAGAAAGTATGTGGAGGAGGATGTATTAAATCCTATTAGTGTCTTTAGGCTTACGGAGGAGCAAAGAGACGCAGTACCAAAGGTAGGGGATATCTTCATATACAATTACACAGATAAGGAAGCTGGGGATGGTAGAAACCGCAAATTTACCGACAGAAGAGGCTGCTTTAAATGTGTGAATGATAATCATCCAAAATTTATTATTGCAGAGGAGTTTAGAAGTGGGAAATTAAATCCCGTGACAGTATGCTTATTAAAATCAGATTTCTATGTAGGTCTTGCAAGGATTAAAATAGTGGATAAACCATATTATTCAATGGAAACTACATGGGAAGAGTTCAATGTTGTTAATTTCTAGCTCATAGCATGGTGGTGTCGGCTGACACCACTTTTTTTATGGAAATTAACTCGTGTAATTGAAGAATTTGGGGAATTGTAGTAATTTTATATAATAGATGGGATGTGATTTCTCCAAAAGACTTAGTGAAATCGCGAATATTTGTGAGGAGGATAGGATGGATTACCAAGATAAAAACACCGACGAAAAGAAGTCATTATGGCATTTTCGTCCGGGGAAAGATGCTTATAGTGTGTGGAATGAATTATCAGATGAGGAGAAGAGTCTATATGATGGATATGAAGACTTTTATGAGGAATATAAACAGATAAAAAAATATGCAAAAATTCTGTCAATTCCTATTACATTTCTTATGGTCGTAGTGGTTCTATACATAATCAATATAGTATCAGGCTATAATATATTTTCATTTTTTTTATAAACTATTCTTAAGGGTGCGAAAACAAAACGCATCCTTTATTTTTTTGCAAAAAAATATAAATAATGTGTTGACTTGAACAAATACCCGTTTAACACTTTTAAAGTACAATTAAAAATATAGAATAGAGTGGAAAAAGATGAAGCGGATAGTTTTTATGGTCATAATACCATTGTTCATACTGATTATAATCATGAATGCAGGCGTATATGCATATGCTGCAGATACTGATGATAATTATGGTAAGGAAGTAGAGAGCAGGGCTGACGAAAAAGCAGATATAGCAGTTGATAATATTTCAGGATTTACAAAAAATGAGTATGACAAAGCTGTGGAAGGTTCTTCACACATATCATCCGATTTAGGGAAACGGCTTACGGTAAGAATTTTGAAAGCATTTTATCGGTTCTATGAAGCTATCAAATCAATGGCCGGGATAATGATTAGTGTTTCTGTTTTTATTGGTATTCTTCTGATTGTTTTATGTAAGAAAAATAAGCAGAGAAGAAGATTAGGACTTTTCTTTTTCATAATAGGTTTTCCACTTCTGGTTCTTTTGATTGTATATGGCATAGGTATACTTAATGGAATTTATTTACGGGAAGCTGGGGTTGTATTTGAAACTTCCAGGGAATATTCCAATCTTCTAAGTATATATGGCCAGTTTATGCCGGTAACCAAAGAAGGAATATTTGTTTCCTCCTTAAACAGTATTAACAGGCTTCATAAAGGAATTACTCTCATGTCTCCAATAATAATATTGATATTTGAGACGCTGGGGTTATTAAGGGTAAGATTATGTAAGTTTGATAAGAGAAGGAAGGACATAGGTCTGTATGGTTACTGTATAGGTATTCCTCTGGCAATTTTATTTGTGGTTGTCGGAGCAAAATGTTTAAATGGTGCATTCGTATAATGCAAAAAAATGGAGGTAGAGGGAACGCCCTCAAAAAGTAATTATGGACATAATTTATCAGGACGTTTTCGGACAGGTTCTTCCTATGGATAACCTGATGGAAAAACAAAAAGAGGAAAAGAAAGGGCTTACGGAGAGTGAGCAGAGTGTACTTGATAAGTACAAGGAACTGGAGACTAAAAAAGAAGTGTTTGAAGTAATGTTTACTGGGGCTTCAAGCAAGGGAAATCTATTTGCTATGGATAATGGAGTAAAAATAGTTCTTACTCATGGTTCCATGACAAATGAGATGAAAGGAAAGGTAAGTGGAGGCAGAAGTCAGATAGTTAAAGTCATGGAAGAACCTGTAAAGGTAATGGTTTCAGGATATAGCTTTAATTCTGATGTTCCTGTTGTATTTGTCAGCTGCATAAAGATTGAAAATAGCAGAAGGCAGCAGGCAAAGGAAGCACTTGCATTAATGATTAAAAATAAGGATTACACAAAGATTCCTGTAAAGGTAATAAGGGTTGATATTCCGGCACAGCAGATACTGCTTGATATTGGAGGTTATGGAATCAAGGGAATCTGCCGCTTTTCAGATTGGACCAATTCAATACTTCACGATACGCTGGTTGATCTTATAAAACCGGATATGATTGTGCATGTAAGTGTAATCGATAAGATATATAAAAAGACGAATAAAGAAGGAGATATAGATAAGATTGCGACGGGAGCATACCGCTGTGTAAGAAAGAAAATGGTTGATCCATTTGATAACATTGAAAAATTATATCCCGTGGGAACGTCAGTATTTGCCAAAGCTGTTAAGTGTGAGAAGAGTCACTGCTTTATGCAGATTGATGGATATGATGATGTACAGCTGTTATGTTTTTATCCGTGGCTTAGGGATAAGGAGTATAAGAACAACTCTGTTGAAAGAATAGAAGTCGGTCATGTATATTCGGTATTGATTTCACAGTGTGATGGAAAAAAGAAACGATTCAGAGGAAGAATCCTTAAAGAAATTGATACCCTAACGGATACAGCGCTTGTTGATAAGAGCCTTAGGACTGAAATACGCTCAAAAGGCAGAGAGTTATCACATGCAACTCCAGAAACATCTAAGGAGGTCTAGAAATGGCAGAAGAGAGAAGAATTTCCGCAGATGTTTATGATAAATTATCCAATGACTGTAAGATTATGCTATACAATCAGGCATTGCTTAATAAGGGTGGGGCATTTACTTACAGAAAAGGTGACAAATATATATTATCCCAGTCAACGGATATCAGGTTTTCAGGTTCATACGGAGTTATAGAGCAGAGACTTCTTACATATGATATTTCTGTTTCAGATTGTTTCATTGGACTTGCTGTTACCATTCTTGGAACTGCAGATTTGGTTGGAATTATGGATGTACTTCGTTGGTTGAAGGAAAAATATCCTGAGAAAGTAATTCCGTCTACAATCACGCTGGCTACTCTTAAGGATCGCCTGGTTAAGATGTCAAGAGCAGGAATTATAAGACATTTTACGATTGCAAATGATGATAATAAAAGAGGCAGCCTGTTTTGTACTTCTGAGTTGGGAGCAAGAGCCATTAAGAGACGCCTTGATATGGATTTCTTAAGTTATGATACATGGCCGCTTATAGATTGTGAACACAGAATGTATAAGCGGCTGATTGCAAATAAGATAGGCTGTGCATTACTTCCATATAACAAGAGGGAACCGGCAAAGTTTTATTCTGAAATTTATGATAAGGCAAAAGGCGTAAGAGTACCTATCTATGTAAGACAAGAAATTCCTTACAAGAAAGATGGAATAGAAAAACTTGCATATATTGTTGTTGAGCCGGTATCGTTTAATGTTGATTCAATCATAAAAACTGAGTCAGAGGTTGAGGATGATGTAAGGAATAAGTTAAATGCTGTATTTACCAAGATAGATATTGCAAAGGGAACACAGAGCTTGGGCACTGATACAAAAGAGAAAAAATATGATGAAGCTTTTGCGATAATTGTAGTTGATGATATGGCATGCCTTAACAGGGTATTAAGGATAATTGTAAGTGGTTCAATAACTAATCTCTCTAAGTGTTATTTCACGACTGAAATGATATTAAGTAAGCATAAGGGAAAGTTTTTGCGTTCTCTTATTAAGGTGGATGCAGCCGATTTGAGCAAAGTAAGAATGAATATAGATATGGATCTGCAGGAGATATTCGGGGAAGATAACTTATCTGACATTCCTGACAGCTTCAAGGAAATGATTTTTGCGGAAGGAGATTAATGTGGGGTATATTTTTGCAGGATTAGGAGTAATGATTGCCGTTCTATTTGTATTTTCAATGGTAAAAGCAGGGGATTGCGATGAAATGTTTCCCTAGCAAGGATTAATTTTTGGAACTGTAACTTTTAATTGTTTTTGTTTATTTATGGAATATGCTGCTTTTAATGAGACTAACAAATAAATTGGTTGAAAAATGACATAATTATGGTATAATTAGACCATAAATAAGGAGGTGTACATTATGCCACAAATAATTCCAATTAAAGATTTAAAGAATACATCGGAGATATCTGATATGTGTCATAAGACAGAAGAGCCAATTTATATTACGAAAAATGGTTATGGTGATATGGTAATTATGAGTATGGAAAATTATGAGTCAACCATGAGAAAGATTGCCATGTACAGAGATATAGAAATATCTGAGAAGCAGATAGAGGCAGGACAGGTAAAAGATGCCAGAACAGCGCTTAGAGAAACGAGGGCAAAGTATGGCATATAAATTAAATGTTACAGAGCATGCCAATGAATTGCTTGATAATTTGGTATATCATTTGATTTATCGCATTAAGAATAAACAGGCTGCGAAGCATCTGTTAGATTGTGTTGATGAAATTTATGACAGGCTGGAGGATAATCCATTTCAATTTGCAGAATGTAGAGATGCATATCTTGCTAAGAAAGGGTATCGGGAAGCAGTTATGCCACAGATGAATTATATTATAATTTTTGATGTAAGAGCAGATGTTGTAAATGTTGTTGGCATATTCCACCAGTTAGAGAATTATCTAAATAAGTTGTAATAGGTTAAGTGTAGATTAGGGTCAGCCGATAGAAGGCTGGCTCTTTTTAATTAGTTAATTATTTCAGACTTAATCTGACTATTATTAATTTATTGATTAATCCCCCTCAATCAAATTATGCTCTTGACCATTACCGTTTTGGAACTGCTCAATTCCTCTGTCAATTTTCGCCCAATATTCATAGCTTCTGGCAGCTTTTTCAAGTTCATTATATTTTTCAAAGCTTACCATAACAATATTTTTATTGTTATTTCTTGTAATTAATACTGTTTCTTGTAAGTCATAGACTTTATCACAATAATCTTTTAAATGGCTACCAATATTTGAATAATTAGTTGTTAACATGTTACCCTCCGTTATTTCCCCAATATTGTACTATTATAATATACTCTTAGCTGAGTTGGTATTATAATATAAAATGAATTGATTATTTATTTCATATGGTTTTCATTATTATTATTAAAAGGCAAATTGAACATAGGAGAAGGAATAGAAATGAATTTTAAGGTAATTGAACATATTGCGACAATTAAGGAATGGAAATCTGTTTCGATAGAACTTAACATTGTAGATTGGGGAGATGGCAAGAAAAAATATGATATCAGAAAGTGGAGCGGCAAGGAACCTCTAAAAGGAATATCCATGGACAAGGAAGACTTACATTCATTGTATAATATTCTAGGAAAAGAGTTAGGATTTTCTGAAGAAGAGACTGACCTACCTTTTGGAGCAGACGGAGTTGCGACATTTAATGATGATGATTTACCATTTAAAGATTTGAATGAGAAATATAAACAGGAAGATATAATAACTAAGGTATTGGATTACAGGAATGTTATTGTCTATGATAATTTTTTTGAATGTGAAATGGCAAAGCATCATTTTGAAGAATTGAATGCTTATCTAGATGTATATAAATCTGCAGGGGTGAAGCGTATATCAGTTCCAGTAAAGTATTGCAGAAATTGTAATGCATATTATATATCATTTGCAGAATACCAAAGAATCACTCAAAATGGGAAAATACTGTGTAGGGTAGTTTCAAAGAAGGAGTATAATCAGTTTATTAAAAACAACTTATTTGTGGATTTGGATTTTCAGTCAATATTGTCAATTGTAGGATACACTGTAGGTGCGGAGGCAGGATTAACAGATAAATGTCGACAGGAAATCTTAAAGAGAGCTATAGAAACAGGAATTTTCTCAAAAAACAAAGCAATAAATCATATAAGCTTCCTTATTAAATTAAATGAAGGAAAAGATAATATGCAGCAGGCGGTAGAAAAATGGAAAAAAGATAGGGAGTATCTATGCGGTGATAAAGTCAACATTAAAATAAAAGAATTTATTGTGTAAAGAAAGCATTATCTTTGTAAGAAGTTTCAATCATAATGTTCATAAGTCCATAGGTACAAGTAGTTGACTTTAATATGAAGCTATGAGAAGATAATTATAGTTATATGTTTTATATTTTAATTCCTATGTAGGAGTTTGGTTGATTTCTCTTTAAGATGCTAAGAGAAAAACGGAAGTGTCGTGTCTTCAGAGTTATTTGTAATATTTATATAAATGATTGTGAAGACACGGCATGAGCTGCCACGAGCAGTAACCGGTATGCCAGTGGGCAAAAATGGACGTGAAGTGTACAATCACAAATAAAATGGTGGAGAGGGCAGTAAGATGAGTCGCGAATCATCAAGCTGCTCTTTTTCGTTGCAAAGTTTCTAAATGTCGGAACATAAAGATATTCCCGACAAAAAGACAATTCCTCCCCCACTACAATTTCGCAAAAACCTCCTAACTATCTCTCAGCTCTCAAAAGAGAGAAGGTAAGAAGAAGGAAAAGGAGCCACTCATAGAGGAGGACCAGTGATTTTTTTTTTGAGGAAGAATGTGTGGGTGTTATTTGTCGGGAATATCTTTATGTTCCGACATTTTTACTGTAAGTCCTTGATATCAATAAACATATGTTCTATAATATTAATATGATTTGTTGGAGGTGAGTGTATGTCAGAAATTTTTGATAAAACAATATGGCCGGCTTTTTCAGCCAGATTAAAAACTGCAAAATCAATTGTTAATTACCAGGCTGCTATAAAAGAATTTACTGAATTTACTGGTGTATCATTTGAACTTGCTACAACAAAAGATGTATCTGATTATGAAATGTATTTAACAAGACTTGAGCAAAATGATAAAAAGATAAAAACTTCAACTCATGCATCTAAAATGTACAGGTTGAAATCTGTTGCCGATTTTATTGAGGACTGCAGTCTTATTTCTGATTACAATAACCCGTTCAGTGGTATTAAAATTGATACACCTGAATGGATGCTCTCTGATACAGATATGCCATTATTACATGACCTTGAAATTTTACTTGAGAGTGCAAAAGAAAACACTAGAGATTTTCTTATTTTCATGCTTGCAGCGAAATGTGGTCTTACCACAGGAGAAATTTTGAATCTTACAATTAATGATTTGGTGTTTGATGAAAACAGAAAAGTAATATCTCTTAATATAAGAAAGCCTCGTTTTTCAAGAAACATACTTATTCCTGATGATATATCCAATATTATTTCAGAGTATCTTTCAACCTTTGATGGAGAAAAAGAGCTATTTCTTAATTCCAGAAATAAACCTGTAACAGAAAAGTATCTTCAGCGCCTTATCGGCTCATATGTGGATAAAATATCTGATGAATTGTCTGGTAGAAGAATGACCCTGACTGATTTAAGACACGCAGCTATAAAATATATGAAAATGGGTGGAGCTAGCAATGAAGAAATAGCTGCATACATAGGAAATGTAAATGCATACATGTTATCAAGATACGATAATGTTTCATACAACAACATGGAAAAAGGAATAAAATATTCTGTGCTTAGTGTAAATTAAAAATCTTGATTAATTTAATTATCATGCAAAATATAAAAAAGAAATAATTTCTTATACTTTGATACTCTTAACGGCTAGTGAATTGCATGTCAGCTAGAGGAATCTACAGATGTGAATGGATTACGGATCATTCGTTGCACAGAAAGATATTTGTCATTAATAGCAAGCGAATACCGTGCATTGCTCATATTTGAAATAAACAAACGCAAAGAAATCATTATATGATGTAGCAGATAGCATAATTTGAAAAGCAGTTTCTTAAATATTCTATTAGAAGAAGGATGAAATATAAACTGCAAGAAGATATAGAAGTGTAATCACATAGAACAATTACAAACTGACTAACTTTAGCAAAAGAAGTGATGCCTGTCAGAGAAAAAATAGAAATTTATACACATCTTTAAGTGCTAGGCAATCAAAATCATTTAATGTAAATATATGAATTGTTTATAAAAGCAGGTAAAAAAATTTTGCTTTCAAAATTATTCGATATAAAAATTGCTTGACAAAATTAGTAAAATGATGCATTCTATCATTGTAAAACCTATTTATTTAGTTACTGATATCTGAATAATTATTACAATGAATACAGGTGATATCATCAAACATTAATTTAAGTAATTAGAATTTGATAGTATTGAGTTATATGAAATGTAAATATGTATAATAACTATTCGGTCAGAGGTAATTAATTTTATACTATTGAAAGGGGATAGCAGAATGAAAAAGTTAAAAAAATACGTTTTAGGGATTTCATTGGGTACTGTTTTGGCAGCAAATGCAATAATAGCTTTTGCTTCTTCATCAAATGCGGCTGTATCTATGAAGCCAGGACAGACTGTGGTTAAAACAGGAACAGTTGGCGTTTCATGTAATGCAAGAGCAGAGGGACTTGTAAGTGATACAACTTCTGGAAGTGTAACATATAAAATATATGCTGCATGGACGGGTTGGCCATATACTAAAGAACAGACACATACATTGGGACCTGGTTCAAGCGCAAGTTGGAAGGAAACTCAATCAAAAAATTCTGTTTATTATTTGCAATTAAATTCGAATAGTGACGCAGCTGCACTTGGTAAAATTTATATACAATAAAATAGTTTTATTTGATCAAAATAATAATGGCATTATACATTACTGTATAATGCCATTATTTCTTAAATATAATAAGATTGGAGTAGGACATTGCAACGAATAAAATTTTTAGCGCTAGACTTTTTTAAAAATAAAATAATATCTATTGCAGTTTTAGTGATATACATTATCCTAACGCTAGGAACTGTTTTTTTTGTAAAGCTTGGCTTTACAGGATTTATGCTTTTGTATGTAATAACAAGATATAATTTTTATATATGTGTTTTTTTATTTATTATAAGTTTTTATTTTTTTTCAACTGCAACATTTAGTCAGTGCGAATCTGTATTTAATTCGTACATGAATAAAAAAGAGGTATGGAGAAACTCAGCAGCCATAATATTAGGATGTATATGCATCATATATAATATAACATTAATTATTATATTGTTAATTGCATCTTTAAAAAATGATGGTTCACATTTTTTTATAGGATATTTTTGGAAAGATTATGCGTATAATGTATTTATTCCACAGGTGATATGTATAGGAATGTCATATGTGTTTTCAACTGTTGTTAAATATTCTTCTATATTAGCTTCTATGATGTCACTTATATTTATAATTATGATTAGTCCTATGGTTGAGTTATTAGTATGGATGCAAAAACCAAAGGGTATACCATATGATTATATAGTTAATATGGTTCGTCTCCCTTTTGAAATATTATATCAAAATAGCGTTTGGTCGCCAGATGCTCAATCAGGGCTTCAAACAGAACACCAAAGATTATTAATTCAGCTTATATGGATAATTCTTATTATGATAGTAGCTGTAATTCATACAATAAAACATTATAAAAAAACTATTATAACATTTATATTGGCAATTGGCTTTGTTTTTACCATAATAAGTATCTATAAGCCTTGTAGTACATATAGACTAAAAGATTCCTGGGATGGAATTTATGAAGACTATAATTATTATTTAAAATATAGTTCCACCCAAGATAGTGAAACAAAAGTATCTGATTGGAAGGTATCAGAATATTCACTAAATATTGATATAAATAACCTTCTTAAAGTAAATGGCACTTTTGAGGTTGAAAATAATGAGGCAAATGACACATTTTCTTTTACTTTATATCATGGCTACAATATTAATGAACTTAAAATCAATGGAGAGAATGTCGATTATATAAGACAGGAAGATTTAATAATATGCAACCTTAAAAAAGAATATTCGAAGTTAGATGTATATATTGAATATGAAGGATATTCAAATAAGTACTATTCTAACTCAGAAGGCGTTATGCTTCCGGGATATTTTGCATGGTATCCAATGCCAGGGGAAAAAAATGTGTATACATGGTATCACAACGATTATGCAGGTGGATATGGATATAATGTGTATAACAGAGTAGAATTATGTAAATTTAACTTAAATATTAATTGTGATAGTCGGATTATATGCAATCTTGATACAGTTGAAACTGAAGATAAGGATAATCAAACATTTTCGGGTATGAGTAATGGAATAACTCTTATAGGTGGAAAAGTTGAGAATGTTGAAAATTCTGTAATAAAAAATATACTACCACTTCTAGTAACTAAATGTGAAGATGTAGTAACAGAATATGAGCAACAATACAATAGGATGATTTATAATTTACAAACTGTATGGGGCATTGATTGCAATGAATTGAAAGAAAAGAAGATAATATTTTCTTCAGAAGAACTATCTCGTAATAATTCGAACAATTATATATCTGTATATAGTGATCATATATTGCTTCCACAATCACACATTTCATCTGCAGAATATATTAATTATAAAATAATTGAGAATAACAAAAAAACCGAATTGGCAAATTTATTATATTATACTGGAATGCTTCTAGATGATGAATCCTTAACACCAAAAATTGTAGTGGATAATCTTATTTCCGACAGTAATAATAAGGCACTAGCTATTGAAGAAATAAATGGAACACCAGATGAGGCATTAAAGGATTTACCGTTTGAACTGAAGCAAGCAAATGAATTTATCGGTCCAGAAAATTTGATTAAGGAATTGGTACAGTATCTGATTACAGATAATGGAATTAATTCAGATTACGATTTTTTTGAATACTTAAAAACAAAATATAATTATGTATAGAATCATAAAGTAAAGGAGAAATCTGAAGTGATTAAGATTGACGCATTATATAAAAGATATCGAAAGAAACAAGTCCTTAATTCTATATCTTGCAAATTCAATGTTGGTTGTACGGGATTACTGGGTCCGAATGGATCAGGAAAAACAACAATGATTAAGATTCTGTCTGGAGTGGAAAAATACAATTCGGGGAATATACTATTTTATAATAAACAGGAACATGAGATAGAGCGTAAGAAAGTTAAAATTGGATATCTCCCACAGAATTTTGGACTCATAAAAGATTATACAGTATATGAACATATGGAGCTTTTCGCCTGTTTAAAAGGGCTTCCCAAGACGGAATGGAACGAAAATGTAGATTATGTTTTAAATTTGCTCAATTTATCAGATATTAAAGACGTAAAATGTCGTGCATTATCAGGCGGAATGGTTCGTAGAATAGGAATTGCACAAGCTATATTGGGAAATCCGGATGTTATTATATTTGACGAACCTACCACAGGACTTGATCCAGAGGAACGAATTAGGTTTCAAAATATTATTTTACAGATAAAGAAACAAAGCTGTGTAATAATTGCCACACATTTAATAGAAGATGTAATGGAAATATGTGATAATGTAATGGTGCTTGCTAAAGGAGATATTTTGTTCTTAGACAAAACTGAACGGTTAGCAGAAGTTGCAGCAAACAGAGTATACAATATAAAATATGATACTGCAAAAGTATTGGAACAGACAGGAATAATAGTAAAAAGCCAATATGGAGAGCAGGGTAATGTATATGCGAGGTATATTCTGGACAAAGATGTGACACAAGATGAGTTTAAAGAATATGAATGCATGGAACCGCAAATTGAAGATGGATACTTGTCATTATTAAGAGAACACAGGAAAAATTATGTTAGATAAAATTAAAAAACATCTTAATATTATAATAATTATTATACGTCACTGGTGGATTGTTGTTCCACTGATTTCTATTATTTTTTATACAGTAGTTATTTCTTGCGAAAAAAATGTCTTGGCTTTTTTTAAAGATATATGGCTTGCGGAAAATGCTTTTTGGAA
>ERZ779866.166-NODE-166-length-71165-cov-3.475320_pt1 | contig 71165 bp, 111 predicted proteins | sample MGYA00511248_ERZ779866 | MGnify/ENA primary metagenome ERZ779866 (study PRJEB29588, sample SAMEA2155758) | human gut metagenome | biome: human gut; feature: human-associated habitat; material: faeces | place: Denmark | collected 2008/2010 ... | reverse complement strand
CAATCTCACATTCGCCCCATCGCGGAAGTACATGAAGACGCATTGATGAGTCGTATCCAGCTACAGTAGATGCCGCCCTCTTCTGTGTTTTCTCGGGTAGATAATGCTGTTCATAGATGTCGATAAGTTTCATTTTTTAAGTCCTTTCATTGAAAAAATCCCACGCAATTTAACTCGAAATGAGTATATAACTTGCGTGGGATTTTTTCAATGGTGCATATAAATTTATTTATATATAAATTAAAAGTTCTACAATTTTGAATATTAGAAAACATATTTTATGTTACAATATTAACCATATTTATAAACTCTAATGACCAAGGAGGTATGTCTATGTACGAAGTGCCTTGTTTAAATCTTAACGGAGACACAATTAATAGATTCTATCAATGGGACATAGACCAGAAGATAGTTATCGACCTTAATGGATGCGATGAAAGATATCTCCAGAATCCACCTGAAGTACATTTCTCTAATTCAAGTAGAAAAGAAGCGTTGGTTGTTCGCTCTACTGTAAAATATAGTGGCGATGATGTAGCCGTTCAAGATGACAGCGTGGCAACAATGCACGCAGGAGATATCATTATTGCCGACATTCCTAATATTCTGTTACAAGAGCCTTATCCTCTACTTGTCTATGTATATTTAACTGATGCAGATGATTCGTCTTCTCAGAAAACAATTCTATATAGCGAGATCCCTGTTCGTAAACGTGCAAAGCCAAGCGATTATCTCTACGTTGAGAATATTACTCGCATTACTGCCGAAATGATTAAAAAAGAAATTGAATCCAGCACCGAGACGGCTAGAACAAATGCAATTAACGAGATTAATGACATTAAAACAAAGTCTATAGCCACTGTCACAAATACAAGAGATACTGCTGTAAATACCATAACACAGACTAAGACAAATGCCGTCAGCACTGTTGATGAAGCTAAAGAAGGCTTTATCACTACTGGCAACGGTCTTGTTAATACCGCCACTGAGATTAAGAATAATACTCAGAAGACATATGATAATGCCGTTTCTGTTGCAAATAAGACTCAGCAGACTATTGAGACAAATATAAACACGCTCATCACAAAGAATGGCGTGTATCTTAAGACGGTTAATGATGGAAACGGCAACGCAAATCTTGCCATTCTCGTAAACCAATCATAAGGGAGGTGCGATGATATGTCAACTGCCTATCATGTTGAAACTATCGAGCGCATCACCGAGCAGATGTTGACAGAAGAAGTAATCAGCGATGTAAACAAGATAATGTGGGACGCAGACACGCAGATTAAAAATATTAAAACTGACGCTGTTAACGAGATTGAAAAAATAACTCCCGAAGCTGTCAATGCAATCAACAAAATTGAACAAGATGCTTTAAAGTATATTGCCAGTGAAAAGCGGGATATGGTTTTCACTTTAGGTGAGAATGATGCCGATGGTAATCCAGCAGTAAGGGGAAAATTGCGCAAAATTGATGCCGATACTACTGCAATATATAATAAACTTCTTGATGTCGCTCCCAATACAGAAGCAAAGATACAACAGAATATAAGAATTATGATTAATGAAGACTATGATATTGAACTTGTAAATGACGGCAATGGCAATATCACTGTTAATTTAGTAAGGAGGGCTGTTTAAAATATGGATGGAAATAAGATAATGAAATCCCTTAGCGGTCTTGAGGTGTATGACGAAGCTGGTAGACAGCGCGTTGTAGGTATTACAAGTGCTGGCACTGGTGCCGCATATACTGCTACCGTTAAGGCAATTGAAGCTCTTTCTGCTGGTGCCAATTTTGTTATGGTACCACATGCTACTAGCACTACTACGGCACCAACATTAAATGTCAATGGTCTTGGCGCGAAGAATATTAGGATGCGTATTTCTAGCTCTCCTAAATCTACTATTCAGTTGCCAAGTGAAGATTTCCTTACAAACGGTAAACCAGTAAGACTTATATATGACGGTCAATATTGGATTGTAGATGATATGGTTCAGCCTAATGCCAATGGCCTATACGGTACTGTTCCTGTGGCTTCTGGTGGCACTGGTGGCACAACTGTTGAAGAAGCCAGAAACAACTTGGGTCTTGGAAATACAAGCGGTGCTCTGCCTATTGCTAATGGCGGTACTGGATGTACAACACTTGCAGATGCTAAGAAGCTATTTAGCGTAGCAGATGATACTGGTGTCATTCCAGTATCGAGTGGCGGCACTGGTGCCAAGACCGCTGCTGATGCTAGAACGAATCTCGGTATTACCCCTGCCAATATCGGAGCTGCTGCAAGCTCACATAAGCATGATGCCGCAGATGTTACAAGTGGCGCTCTGTCAATTGAGCATGGTGGTACTGGCGCGACAGGCGCGAAAGCGGCTTTGAATAATCTTGGTATTAAATGGGGAAGTACGGAAGCTCCTGAGAAGAGCGACCCGAATACAATCTATATCCAATTGCTTTCTTAGGTGGTGATATAGATGGCTTTAATTAACCCCACTAAAAATGCTTACCCAAGTGCATATGACGTTGTTACTACAACATGTGGCGCTTCTGTAAAAAACACAAGCGAAACAGTCGCAACTGTGACGATTAGTATTGATTGTCATGGCACAGCTGGCTCAGGAGGTGGCCCCGCTCAATACGGCATAGTCGGACAGGTTGGCTATACATGTAATAATAAATCTAATTGGGCAGAGGTCGGCAGAGGTGTTGCGAATTATGGCGCAACAATTGTCAATGGCTCAAAATCATGGGATATTGAAAGAATAAATGTTGACCAATATTGTGAATGCTTTGCTAAGATTTGGGGCGAAACAGTTAATGGATATGGCGCATGGGGTGCAAGCAACGGAGATGGCGCAAGAGTCGCGGTTACAATTCCAGCTCGCCCATATCATACACATGGAAATCCAACTTTATCGACTATAAAAACAACTGCACATTACGGCGAAGTCTTAACGTTATCTTTTGCCAAAAGCGAAACACAGGGTAACGCAAACTTTGACCATTTTGAATTGTATCAGGGAAACACTCAGCTATATAAGGGTACTGATACAAGCTATGCAGTAACACCTTCTGATGTTACTGGTGCTAAGGGCGGTACTGTAACATATACTCTTAAAGAAGTGCATGAATGGTATGGTGGATATAAAACAACCACTACTTCTATCTCTATTAAGGTACAGTCTGGTGTTGTCACTATATACGATGAAAATAGGGTAAAGCACGTTGGTCTTGTCACAATGTATGATGAGCAGCGTGTCAAGCACTATGTATTGATTACCGCATATGACGAAAACGGCGAAGCTCATAATGTGGTATAATATGCATGACATAAGTTAGGCTACGTTCTAAGGAGAACATTATGGCTGAAACATCAGAACAATCTTTTATTGGCACAATGTCAACCAATGAGATTTGGAGGGGCAATGATACAAGTCGGTGTCTAACTGACGATCTAAATGCTATGGACACAATTCATGAATCTTTGCCAAACACTTATGCTGCTAAGAATCATACGCACTCTGGATATGCTGCTAAAAACCACACTCACAGTTATCTGCCTTTAAGCGGCGGCACACTCACAGGAAATGTCACAACAAGCAAAGACATTAATATGGGTGTAGAAGCTGCTATACAAGGCAAGACATCAGACGGAACTTTGAAGAATGTATTCGTCCCCGTGTCTGCTGCTGGCAATACGGCAATTGGATATGATAACTATCAAAAGTCTAACGGAACAACCAATCTATACGATAACTCTGTTCGTATTTGGAGTAAAACTGGCGGGCTTACTGGTTCTAATTATGGAGAAAATAAGGTGTTATGGAGCGGCGCTTTATACGTAAAAGAGGACGCTACTATTACCCTTTCTGGCAATGTGTCTGCACAACCTCATGGCATTTCTCTAATATTCAGTGCATATGACGTTGCCAATACATCTCCTGTTAATTCTAGCTGGAACTCTTTCTTTATTCCTAAATACGCTGTAGCAAATGATAACGGTGGCGGGTTCTCATTCATACTTGAGCGTGGTGGAAAGTTCTACAAGAAGTATCTTTATATTAATAATAATGAGATAAAGGGCCATGCTGTAAATAACAACTCAGCCCTTTCTCTTCATGGTCAAACAGTTGACAACAGAAACATGGTTCTTCGTTACGTAATCGGTGTTTAAATAATTCAGGGAAACAGATTAATTTCTGTTTCCCCTTTTTTTACGATTTTTGATTGTCTTCTTTTTCTAAGACAAGCTTTAAGTCGCGTCTAATTAACTCTATTTCATTCTTTACGCTTTCTAATCTAGATAATATTTTATTTATTGAATCTTTATTTGTCATATTGCTCATCTCCTTTTAGGTATTAATTATAGTATATAAAAAAGAGGTTCCGTTAAGAACCTCAGTGAGTGTAAGGTATTGTATTTGAGTCTAGTTGCGTAGACTTAGCTGAAGGAAATGGACGATAGTGTTTAAGCAAATCTATAAGCAAATATGACTCAAATACATACAACATTAATATAAGGTATTGCTTAATTTAAGCAAATATAGGAAATCTTCAAACCCTTATCTATCAAGGAGTTATAATTACTTACTCGTTGTTATCTCCTAGAACTCCAAATGCAAAGCCCTTATATATATTACTTTATTTACATAGCGTTTGCAAGCTTGTTTAGAAACTTTACGCAAACGATACGCAACTGATTAAAAACGCAAAAAATAAATTTGCTTAAATTTCTACGCAAATTGAATCTCTACGCAAATACGCAAATAATGAATATAAAAAAAAGACTCCCATTATAATAGGAAGTCTTCTGCTTTTGCCACTTCTTCATTCAGTTTTGTCTCTAACAAGTGGGTATATTTCAAAGTGGTAGCATAACTAGTATGCCCCATGATTCTTTGTATAAACACTGGATCTAATTTCTTTTCAAAACACCTAGTAGCAAACGTATGTCTAAACGCATGTGGATAGATGTGTTCCATTTTTTCTGGCGCTCTGCCTTCTATTGCCGCATTATATTCTTCTTTTTCGTTGATGTTCTTCAATACCTTTTCAATGTTATGGGACAATGCATATCTTGTTACTGGCGAGCCAAGTGTTGTCGTAAAAACTAAATCGCCTAACTCTGGTCGCAATCTCCATCTGCTTCCAAGCTTTGCTTTGTATTGGTCTTGTTTTACCTTCCAATCTTTAAATAGTTCTCCTACATTCCCGAAGAACGGAATAGTTCTGTAGCTATTGCTCGTCTTTGGCGTTGTGAGATATTCCATTTTCTTGCCGTCAACATAGCCAATGCTCAGACTTCTTTGTATTCTGATTGTTTTGTTTTGCCAGTTTATATCCTGCCATTGAAGACCGCTGAATTCACCTATTCTCATGCCAGTAAGCAATAGTATTTGGTAAGCTTCATTATAATACTCATGCTCTATTTCATCTAAGAACATCTTCATTTCACGAGAACTCAAAACCCTGCGTTCTTGAACGGCTTCGTTCTCATCTTTAATTGCTATGTTAATACACGGGTTAGACTTAATGATTTGATTCATCACGGCTATATCTAAACACTCTCTGAGTACGCCAAGTGCTTCTCTTAATGTTCTTGCTTTGAACTTACTAAGCAATTCGTTTGTTGTGTCTTGCATATTCATATGAGATACATTCTCTATCTTTTTATCCCCTATTGCAGCAATGTATGTGTTAGATACTTTTCTATGATATGCCCTTTTAGACACTTCCGACTTCAATGCTGGCTTTTTGTATTTTTCAAACCACTCTTCAAACCATTCAGACAGTGTAAGGTTTGGCCTGATATTCTTTTCGTCTCTTAGAATCTTAATTTTTTCTTCTTCAAAACGTTTCTTTAATGTTGGTAGATGCATATCGTATAAGCAAATTTTTGTACCATTAATCATTGCACGCGCTTCAAAACGTTTATCTTTTCGTTGACTGTATCCGCGCCCCAAGTCTTTGCCTTTAAGGTCTTTCCCCATGATGTTAACACACCTTTATAATATATTTTTACAACAATATTGTATCTTTGTTTTACGTAAATTACAAAAGATAAGTTCTATAAAGAATATTTGCACAAAAATGGGGCTTGTTATAGCCCCACTGTATATATATTTAGTTGTTATTTTGCCACTGGTAATTCAACGGTATGACATCTATCTGATTGTTCTTTGCCTGCGTAGTAGATGTATTAGAAACAGAAACAATAATAGAACCACTTAGCTCTTTATACTTATTAAGATACCAACGAGACTTTTCCATGTTCTCTTCGATATCACCTTTATATGGCGCTCTATACCTGTATTTCCAGCAGTTTAGAAGACAAAAATTCATAACTGCTTCTTTGCCAAAGACAAGAATCATCTCATCAATACATTCCATTCCATGCTCATAATGAGGAGGTTCGTTTACCATATCAACATCATCCTCATCATTAACAGGCTTGTCATACATACTGTTTACAAACTCAGCAACCTCCTTAAGCTCCTCCTCATTACCATGAACAATAAGAGAGTTGTTGCCGCTCTTGCTCTCGTTATAACTAATTACCGCCATGCTACTCCTCCTCGCCTGTAATCAATTCTGAATATGGAAGTGTTTTGATCCAGTCGCAGAACGTATGCCACTCATCAAGCTTGTGATTCTTACGAGACTTATACATGTTTGCAAGAACTTCATAGTTCAGCATAACCGTACGCTTCTGGTTATAGGAGCTAGGCAAAAGCTGAATCATTTGCCACCAAACATCTTTACGGTTAGAAAAATCATACATCTTTTTTAGATTAATCCCGCAGTCATCCCATGTGAGATAAAAGTCACGATAATTGTTAAGTTCGTCAATAGTTTTGTTTAACAGCTCAATGGAACGGGTATTAAGATGCTCATGACTAAAATCATCCAGCGTAAACTCCTTGGCATGAATCTTATGCATGGTGCTACATGAGTTTGCTACAGTACCTACCTTGTATGTGTCGCATTCTTTCCACCAATATAGGGGAGCGGTGATATCACAATATACAGTAATCATGCGTAGATATTTACGATGGTCTGTGCCAGCATTGCGAAGACGCATCATAAGGTCTAGGTCGTTCTTGCCGATTACAAATACGCCTTTATATGAATCGCCACCGTAAAACTTCCATTCGCTGTCGCTCTTACCCCAAGAGTTCTTAGGATTGCGCATACCTCGAATAGCGGCTTCCCATCCACATGTCTCAGTGTTTTCAACTTTCAGCATACATCCTCCTATTTATATGAAGTGCCAAAAGACTAATATTTTTGTATGTCTTTTGGCACTATTATAACATATATATTTATTTGTTTAGGTAAGAATCAATGGCAATCTCTAAGAACTTTAGATAGTCTTCCCAAAGCCCACGCTTATAGATATAGCCCTTGACATCGCGTGTAAGACACAAAGACTTCATATCGCTGGCGTAGTCAAACGGCTTGCGCTTGCCCTTCGGTCTTAGCTTCTTTGCTAGAACTTCATCGAGAAATCTATCATTGAACTTCTTGATGACAACATAGTTGTCTAGCTTTGAAACTAGACTTTTATAACGAGCAAGCTCATTTTCGGGTATATCTACCTGCGCTTTTGGCAGGTTCTTTGACGAGAATGGGCTAGTTTTCGCACCACTAGTCTTAGGCTTCATTAAAGAAGCAACTTGATCCATATCAGAAGCGTTAAACTTAAATACTACCTCTCCATCTGATTCATCACAGTCAAAAACATTTACGCCATTTTTCTTGAGGGCTTTAACTACGTTATGACCACGTTGAACAGATGGAATATAAGCAATAAGCTTAGACCTACCATAATGCCAAATTCTTGAATTGTAATAGCATGGAATATACACATTATCTTCGTCAATCTTACCATTGCAATCACGACAGAAATCATTTGTTGCATTATTGATAACAGGTAAAATACGATATACAGATTTATAATGATTAACTAAATAACCACTCATTAAACCACCCCCTATTTTTTGTTATTAAACTTCACTTCATATTCAATAATTGGCTCGGCAACATAGCACGACAAGGCACATGATACCTCAACAGCCTTTTTAGGGGAATGGTCTAGATATAATGCAGCATTTGCAAAATCCATTCCAGCGCCAATAGCTTCATAATTTTTAATATGATAAACCAATAGTCCGCTTACATAAAACGCCTTTTCATCGAACACGATAATATATGCATTCTTAATATCGCTGTCTGCCCCAAAGGTCTGTTTCCACTTTGAGAACTCAGCGATAAAATTAAGAACATCTTTCTCTGTTGCGCTCAACGGCTTATGAGTTTCTGCATAAAGCCACATTAGACTACCTTCATCGGCATTGCCAACTGTGCCGATAATCATATCGTTTACTTTGCAAAGTTTTACAAAGTTACCATCTGTCTTTTTTGAAGAGCCGCAGCAAACAATGGAGTCTGCTGCAACTTTAATCTTATCGTTATATACCTTTACTGCAACTACGCTCATCTAAACACCTACAGATAATCTCCGATAGACCAACCACTTAGCACACCGTTACCAATGAGATACAGCATAAACATATCAACAGATTCTTTGACTTCAAGAGCAGGTGCAAACTTTGGGTTGCGCTCAAGCATACTCTGATAATCATATGGCTGAAGAAACTCTTCGTCCAATACGTCAATTCTTAGATCTTCTGGATTGTCTTTTGGAATTATGACGCTGAATGTTATTGTCGGATATTTATGTACGTGCTTGCATAAATACCATGATGTCGTACCTAGGTCTGTGAAGCCAAGTCTATGCATTTCATCATCGGAAAGAATATGCGCTTTTACATTTGCATTCAATCCATTTTTATTAATAGGTACTTTGCGAAACATGCAACGCGCCTTTTCAATTGGGCGAAAGCATTCACATGCGTTTAAGTCTTTATCAATATCATCATACTTGACTTCACAAGGGATCGCCCAGTCATTCCAGCCAAGGTAGTGTTTACATACATCACATGTATACTTACTTTGCATGTTCAATTTTAGCTCTCATCTCATTAAAATCAAGATTAAACTTATTACAATACTCAATCAGCTTATTATTATTTCTTAAAGACCTATGAAGTTTCGTATGCTCATCTAAAGACATAACAATAAGATTATCAACGCAATTATCAAGCTTGTCAAAATTAATATGGTGAACTACAAAGTCTGGCGATAAATATTGTTCTCCATCAATAACTATAGAGTTATTATCATTAAGCAAATATTTTTCTGCTATTAATCTATGTTCAAACACGAAATCATCACAGTTCCTAAATGGATGATTTAGCTTTCTAATTAATCTATATCCATATGAAGAAATTTTTTCATCTGATTTCCAAGTTTTATTTTTATCACCCTTTAGCCCATATTGATGATTGCCTTCTCCTTTCATATAAATTTTTCTTGCTTTGTTTTGACAATCTCTTGAGCAATATTTTGACCCAAATTTATCTATTTGGCATTGACACACATGATATTTTTTACCACAAACCTCACATGTACAATTTAATGGTGTTTGTGATTTTCTAAACGCTCCCTCACATGTTTTACTGCAAAACAAATGTTGTCTGCCATCTTCTGTTCTAAATCTTTCGCATTTAAATTCTTTTCCACAGTAGTCACATTTAGCGGTAACATAATATTTATTTAATGGTTTTATTTCATAATAACATCCATTAAATAAATTATTTTTATTATCATGCTTTCGAATAACGTAATTAGATAAATTGTCTATCTTCATACAATCATGGACGGATGGGAATGTTGAAATAACATTCCCATCTTTATCGTATTTTATAACAGTTTTACTTGCCACTTGAACCAACTCCGCCGTTGCGGGTAGTTGTTGTGTCATCATCTAAAGTAATACCATATGGAACAAATACGCCCTGAACAATTCTATCGCCCTTGTTAATTCTAACACTTTTTGTCCCGTTATTTTGGAGCTTTACCATAATATGACCCTCATTATCAGCATCAAAATAATCGCTATCAATTACAGAAACGCTTGTAGGCATAGATAGTCCGTACTTAAAACCTAGGCTACTACGAATAAACAGCAACATAGTCCAACCATCATACATCTCACAACGAATACCAGTTGGAATCTTGATGGAGTCGTTAGGCTCAAGAACAAAGCTCATAGGAGAAAAGAAATCATAACCTGCCGACTGAGCCGTGGCACGCTTAGGAAGCTTAATACCATTGTAGATATTGCGAAGATGCTTCTCAAGCTTGTCGTTATCAGTCTCGTCCTTTAGGGCATCGAAGGTATCAAGCCAATCATCATGGAATTGATTATAAGACACCTTAGAAAACTCAGCCATACGATTCATATAAATCACCTTTCTTTGTTATTGCATATAACATTAATTATTATACAGTACAATCTTATTTGTTGCTAGAGTTTTTTCAACATTTATTACACGTTGATTTGTTGAGCCAACCCAAGGACAGTTAACATCAGCAAGCTCTTCTACAAACTCACCATCACAAACATAATCACATAGCTCAGCAATACTCTTGCGCTTCTCATCTAGCATAATATAATCCCACTGATATCCAGTGTAAAGCCAAATGGTCTTATTAGGATAATTATCTTTAATAAGTACAAGCAAATTATATACATCATCTAAATTACTGTAAAAAAGCGGATCGCCACCAGAAAGAGTAATACCAGAAATATAGTCTTTCTTTAACTCATTTGTAATTTCATCAAATGCACCAACATCAAATGGTTTACCGCTGTCTGCGCCCCATGTCTCTGGATTATGACAATGCACACAATAGTGACTACAACCAGAAAGGAAAACAACTACTCTAAGACCGTCTCCATTTAACATATCGTCTGTTCTAATCATATGATAATTCATATTACATTGATTTCCTTTCGCTAATCTCAATTACCTTTGCCTGATTATAGCGAGTCTTGCCATGAATCTTCGTATACCCAATGTATCCATTCATGCGGTCAATTTGTGTGATATTCTCGCTACCGCACTTTGGGCATACGTCCATGTCAAGCTGCTCGTATCCACAGTCTTCGCAATAAGATAATGCTAGGTTGCAACCCTCATAGAAACCCATCTTCATTGCACGCTTTACAATTGTCTTCTGAGCTTCCTTGTTGTATGAAACAGGATAGCGACAATACTGAATCTTACCGCCATTGAAATAGTTCCAGAATCTACCCTCTAAATCTTGCTTCTGAATTGGTGTAATGTCTTCCCATACACCACAATGGAATGAGTTAGAGACATAAGCCCTATCAGATACGCCCTTAATGATGCCATACTTCTTGCGGAATTGCTCAATCTGAAGTCCACAAAGGCTTTCTGCTGGCGTACCATAAATAGCATATAGAATGCCGTCTTCCTTCTTAATCTTCTCAGTGTACTCATTGATATATTTCATTACTTCAAGTGCAAAATCTCCATCTTCAACAAGAGATTTTCCGTTATATAGACACTGAAGTTCGTTAAGCGCCGTGATACCAAAGCTCATAGTGCAACACTTAATAATTGGACGAATCTTATCATCTGGCTTTAGATTGCCACCAAGAAAACCACCCTGAGTAAACGCAAGCGGGTTTGTAGAAGCTGGCTTTTCACCAAAGAAATCATAAGTACGCTTATGAAGTCCTCGAATCATTTCAAGATAATAATCAAGAACCTCATAGAAATCCTTGTTCTCCTGTCGCGCCTTAGCAAGAATCATAGGGAGATGCAGGGAAATAGCACCAAGATTCCAGCGTCCTTCGAATACAGGATAATCATCATCATCAGCAGGAGTCATGCCACCACGAACAAACCAAGGAGAAAGACTGGCTCGACAGCCCATAAGCGATACAACCTTACCATACTTCTTATACATAGATGGAATATAACCATCGCCAGTAAGAGATAAGAAGTCTGGATACATTGTCTTGCTACTGCATTCAAGAGCTAAATCAAACAGATACTCCATCGGTTTGCCTTCGCCATGAAGATTCTCGTCATAAAGGAACGTAAGCTTAGGGAACAGAACTGGACGCTTAAACCCATCTTTACCCTGTCCATTCATACGAACCTTAAGAGCTACCTCTGTAGCCATGCGCTCGAACTTATTCTGACCAATGCCAAATGAAATTGCAACGAATGGATAATCGCCACGAGAAGAACCTACAGTATTGAAACGATACTCCCACGACTGGAAACCCTGCTCCATGTCACGATATACCTTTTTCATTGCGTTATTACTAATATACTCATTATATTTATGCGGGTTGGTACAAGTTTCATCAAATGCATTTTTACATAGGTCGTTGTATTCTTCGACATATTTCTTATAAGACTTCTCTGCATATGGAGCAAGAATTGTATCGACACGAGGAATTGTAAAGCCGCCATACTGCTGACTTGCTGCACTCATGGCAACATCAGAGATAACATCAAATGCAACATCAAGACTCTTAGGCTCGTTATACCAAACGTTGCCCATCTCAAAACCACCAGAGATGACATTTGACATATCAAACAAACAGCAGTTCATGCCATCTAGACGGTCTTTCATATCATGGATATAGATATAACCATCATTAACTGCCTGTAGCTCTTCACGATTAAGGAAAAACTTACGATACAGGTTCTTATTAAGCTGACCATAGATAAGACTACGCTGAGTAGAAACCATAGTAGAGTCAGTGTTTGCATTGCTTACATCGCCGATATATCGAATTGTTTGAGACTTCTGATACACATCATCAAGCATATGAACGAAGTCAATCTTATAGTTTCGATACTGCCTATACGCTTCACCAGAATTAGGATATAGCTCCATAAGCGTCTTCTCTACAATCGAGTGAACTTCAGCTACAGGAATATCGACATCCTCATCAGTATTGTACTTATGCTTGATATAGAACATAACATTATTGCAAATGCGCTTATAGTCATCATCCGTTAGATTATCAAGTGCTCTTGCAGATGCTTTTTTACAGGCATTGATGATTTTATTCTCATCATACTCTTCTAGCGTACCGTCCTTTTTAATAACAAACATCATACGCATTACCTCCTAATTAAAGCATATAACTTTATTTGATACAATTAAATATTATACAGCATTTAGCCACTAATATACATAAGAATATAAATTAATATTCAAAAATATTTCTGTTGTATACCTTGATAGTTTTAATAGGACTGTCCCAATCTTTTAAACAGTAAGACATGTCACCGTGGAACTTAATATCTTCATTCAGCGCATCTGAATCAACGATAAATTCACTCATACATCCATTGTGCTTTGTGATGATATTATCTGAATCGGTATCTACATCAGCCTTTTGATCTCCCAAAATACACGGGATAACAGTACCATTTTCAAGTATAATATCAAAATACTGACCAACATCAGATGTAAAATATGTACCGATAGCCACGATATATCTGCTATCAGCCATCCTAATACCGTATTCGCCAGTCTCAGCATAATGCTGTTGTAGCCTGTACTGTTTAGAATCGGTATTAGTTATCGTTCTATAATCCATAAAAGATTTAAATCCACTATTCTTAGGAGCATCATAAGTCTCGTAGCTTACATATTTTGCAGTTAAATCAGCGTATTCATCATCAGACTCTTCTGCTTTCTCTTTGTCTTTAATAATTACAACACTTGTATCATCGCTATCCTTGCCATCATTGTCACTATGAACTGGCTGAAACACGAAATACAAAATGCTAAACAAAAGAATTACAAATATACCCAACATACCAATAGACACTAGGATATCTTTATTCTTCAATCCAATCACCTCTTTGCATATAACATTAGGAGTTTGCAGTATATATAATACCACAAACTCCTATTAATATTATGCAGATTTTATGTCAATCTATCCTTGCATATACTCCATTGACTTCATCAATTCCTGCATGAAAGTCTGCCTTGATAGATTGGCCTTCTTTTTAACCGCCATATTGACGGCATCAATAGAGCCTAGATGATAACAGCGATTTTTTGTACGGCTTACACCAACATAGAGTAAGTTGCTATTGAGCATAAAGACATCGCTCTTTGTCGTGCAAAGGATGACATTTTTGATGCTACTGCCCTGTGACTTGTGGATTGTCATGGCATATGCAAGTCCCACCATAGTCATATCATACTTAGAATACTTAACAATGATACCATCAAAATCAAGCACAGCATATGTAGCGCATACGTATACAATACGCGCGGTTTCGCCATTTGCAACGAACGCCGTTCCCTCTTTTTCATTTATGGTTCCATGTTCATCACATATTAAGGCACTATAGTTGTTTTGCTTTTGGACAACTATGTCACCATCATAGTATTGTACATCTCCAACTTTCATATGTCTTTGAGCGCCATAATTTTTATTAATGGCTCTTTGAATCCTGTTGTTAAGCTTTACCGTGCCGTACTCTCCTATATTCTTAGCAGTAAGAACCTGAATGTCCTCCATGTGTTCGCCATTTTTCAATAGCTTTTTGTATAGCGCAACTGCATTTTTAGGAACATCTTCTTTTGCAAGGTCGATGAACACATAGTCTTTCTTTGTCCCGAACCAAGTAGCCTTGTTTTTCATACTTGCATCAAGATATGTCTTACAGAATCGCGTATCTGTCGCAACAGTGGATACGCCACCTTCGCCATAGCGAAATACTGTAGTCAATGTCGTTGTCGGGATAGCATCGCTCTGCATAAAATCATGGAACAAATTACCACATCCAACAGAGGGTAGCTGCGCATTATCTCCAATCAGCATCAGCTTTGTGCTATTAAAGTCGATAGCGTCAACAAGATGCGCAAACAAACTAACATCAACCATCGAACATTCATCGACTATGACAACATCGCAACAAAGCTTGCAATCTTGATTATAAGTCCAACCGACTCGTGGATTGTAGCCAAGACCCCTATGAATAGTAGAGGCTTTTCTTCCTGTGAATCCAGATAAGACCTTAGCTGCCTTACCAGTTGGTGAAAATAGCTCATACTTCTTTCCATTGTCTTCAAGCATCTTGATAACAGCTTGCGTTGAAAAGCTCTTACCAGTACCTCCTGCGCCATTGAGAATACTGATGTTGTATTTGCATAAGTATTCAACAGCCATCATCTGCTCATCAGATAGCTCGAATTCACCAACTTTGCCGTACTTCTCTACATCAAAATCCCAAACGTTATTTGGATTAAATATATTGTTCATAATCATATATGCAATATGTTTTTCTTTCTTAAACGTACTTGAGAGAGCGATAGACATAGTGTACTTATCATAGTAAATAGCATCATCCTGAATGGCGTTGACGAAATGATCTGCACAAGATGGAACCATGTCATAGCATTGCTGGCGCAAGTCCGCAAGATTCATCTTCGTGTTGCCTTCATTCTCGTTCTCTTTAAGCAAATAGATAATGCAGGCAAGACACCTATCTTTACTAGTTTTTACATCGTACCCAAAATCAATAACGCCCTCTTTTTGCAGATTAAGGATGATGGAATCGGCAATCTTATAGCCCACACCGCTGACGCGAGTAAGCGTAGCATATGGCGCATCCTTAAGACGCTCCATTAGTACATCAACGTCATTGTATTTATCATAAATACGCTTAATCATACTAAGTGAAATAGCGCCCTTAAACTCTGCCACAATGTCAACAAGCTTAAAGTTCTCGATAATCTTTTCTTTGATTCTTTCAAATGTCTTTTTACCAATGCCATAGAGCTTATCGACATCTACGATATCATCCTTACCTTCCATGACGATATCGATGATATCAGGATAGTTCTCATAAAGAACTTCTGCCTGATTCATAGTAAGAATCTCTTGTAAAAATGCCTTAACATCTGACGTTTTTGTAGGCATATCCCTACGTACATTTACACCACGATAGCTTATGCCATATTTTGTCTGCTCTTCTGTGGCAACAACATCGTATTCAATGCCAATAACAAGGTCTGACAAATCACCGATAAGAGAAACGTTGTCAAACTTATTGTGTTGGATATTAGGATATGAAACATCGTCTACATCAAGAGCATAAGTTTTGAAATTAGGAGAAGAGTAGACACATTTAACAACAGTGCCTTTAAACTCTACCTGATTGCTATCCATTGTGTCTACCCTTTCATACATTCATAGCTTTCGAGTACAATCTCGCGCTCATCTGACTTTTGCCATTCGCCATTAATCTTCTTGCTTTTGAAGTCGTATGCAAATCCCTCAATCTTCAAGATAGAATACATGCCAAATGGACTTTCTTTGAACACCTTTGACTGCTTAATTCTACCATGAATCTCTTCGCCGTCACAAATTCTACGCAAAACAAGATTAGGAGTACAGGGATTCTTGTATGTCGCAAAGCCAGTAACAATATAATAATCGTCTGCCATATTAGGATTAACATAATTCACATAGCCAAGATAATCCATCTCTGCCCTTACTTGTGAAACAATATCAAGAGATTTATCCTCAAGTCGATTGCAAAGTTCATTAATTAAGCCTTGGTTATCGAGCTGTCTCCACTGTGATTTCGTCTCCTTACCAGCATATTTCTGCATCAGATAATCAGATACACCAAGCTCCTCCATCTTCTTTTTGGCAATAATTTTTGAGTTAGCAAACTTATCATAGATATCAACAACGTCTAACAGATACTTATTCTTACCAAAGTCCGAAAAGAAATTAAGACTGATAAGAATGGTTAGCTGCCTAGAGTTAATAGAGGTCTTATCTTTAATGTCTTTAAGTAGCTCTGCAAATGAATCATACTTGTTCTTAGATAGTTCAAGTAGTTCATCTGCGATTTGACGATTACAGAACTTGATAGACTCAATGCCCTTATAGATACAATTGGCATCCTTGTCCATTGTGTAATCGGCACCAGACTTACCGAACTGAATTGGCAACAGCTTGATATTGAAATAAGGCATCTCTGCGATTAGCTTTGAAGTTCTTTCAATATCATCGGCGTATAAAGACAACGTACATGTGTAATACTCTAGCGGATAGTTTGCCTTTAGATATGCACCATATAGACAATCGATGCCAGTTGCCACAGCATGTGCGCTACAGAAGCCATACGACATACAGCTTTGAACCATCTGCCAAGTCTCTTCAAAGTCATCAAGCGATCCAGTATTTTCAATCCACTTTGCTTTAATCCTCTCTTCAAGATTCTTGAAGTCCTCTGGATGAATCTTCTTCTTGGAAATTTTCTTGATTAGACCAATAGACTCAGCAGGCGTTACGCCAAGCCACTCAAAATATTGCATCAAATTCTCTTGGAATAGAATGTATGAGTGAGTCGATGTAAGCACCTCGTCAAGATAAGAAGAACCAGTAGTAAAATTTTCTCTATTGATAAACTTATCTCTCCAAGGCTCAAAGAATGGGCGTAGACAAGCTGTAAACATAGCCATATCAGATACAGAATGTGGCTTAAATTGCTTCAACATAGACGTAGCCCAATCGCCATCAGCCTGATTAAGAGTACACGTAAGACCATTGGCAAAGATGTTCCAGACCTTTTCATCTAAGTTATCAAGTAGCTCGCTAACTGAGATGATTGGCTTGCCAATAAGTTTAAACGTATCTGAAATAATGCGGTATACAGTTACAACCAGAAAGTCATCCTTGAGCATCTTATACTCGTCTGCTTCACCAGATGTAATCATAGCGCACATAGCATCGCCAATTTTGACAACGCCATACTCTTCACGAATATCCTTATTGTCAAGCAGGAATGCACATGGATGCACTGACGCTGATACCACTGTACCCATATAGGTTTGAGCTTCTTCAATATACGGTAGCCACTTCTTGTCGTTCATATGGTTTTCAATGTCTTTTGCGATTTCATTATAATCATCAAAGGCAAGGCCGTGTGAACGACAAACATTTCTGAAAGACTCGCCAAGCTTCATCGTGCCATATGCAATCATAGGATAGCAACCATGCTCACCAAGCAGCTCTTTAGCCGCATTGGCAAACGGCTCCTGTGATACTACATTGAAGTCGATATCTGGCATAGCCCTGTTCTCAAGAAGTCGCGCCGTACTCATAAAGCGCTCTGGATACAGCTTGATATCTAGCTTGAATCTATCGAGCTGAGTCATACCAAGAATACGATTGATGTAAAAGCCACCACAGCTGCCACGTCCAGTGCGTGTAAGAATGCCACCATACTTATTGACAGCAAGGTCAACCAGCTTTTCGTTGAGCAAGAAATAGTCTGCTGTATTGATTTCCTTTGTGTCCTCAATAACCTTCATCTCTTGCGCAATGCCGCTCTTATAATCGACAAGCTCATCTTTAGAGATATGGTCTGCCTTGATGATGTTTCTAAACTTAGAAACGACATGCTTTTTAAGCTCGCCAATTTTCTCATCGCTTGTTAACTTTGGATATACTGTTGGCATCTTGATATTCTTGCCAATCTCGATATCCTCGCATTCGCGGAAGATAAGAGTATTTGCTATTGCCTTCTTTATCTGCTCGTCAGATAATACACCCTGCTTTTGAAAACGCGCAAAGAGAGTATCGTAATCTGGGAAATCAAGAATATATCCGTCCTCATCTCCATATGTAAGACCCTTACCACGAAGAAAATCAAGACGCTCTTTTGCTTGTTCTGGATAAATATAGTGGCTATCATTTGCTGCAATAAGCTCAAGCCCAAACTTCTTAGACAAAGCAAGGCAGGTCTTATTCACAGCAATTTGATTAGGCTCATTATGATTCTGTACCTCAAGAAGCATATGATTGCCAAAATGCTTCATTAACGGCATGAAAATATCAACAACAGCATCTTTATCGCGCACAATACCAGCGACACATGCCGTAGTAATATACACATCATCTTGGTCGAGTTTAAGCAAATCTTCTGGGAAGATACGAGGACGATAATAGAACCCCTCGATATTAGACCTGCTTGTCACAAGATTAAGCTTCTTCCTAGCTTTGTTAGTTGTGGGAATAATTACGATATGATAATTGCGCTTATCTTTCTCAAGAGGATCTTTAACAATATAGCCCTCTACGCCATACAAGCAGCGAATGCCAGCTTCTTTACATGCGGTAAGAGACTCAAATACATCGCCGCCAGTGCCATGATTTGTGGTGAAATAGCAACCGTAACCAAGCTCCTTGATGCGATTAATGTAGTCGATTGGTTTGACATGGCTATCTGGTAGATAGATATTAGAGATACTATCGTGCTTATGGTAGTTTTCGTACTCTTTAATCATTCAACAACCACATCTTTCTTTAAAAAAATAGGAGGAAACAAAGCATCCTCCTAAGTATAGCATATATCTTTATCAGTTGAACGATAAATTTTTAATCTGATTGTTTTTCTTCCTGCTTTTTCTCAGGAACAAATTTCATAGGCTCCATTACACCGTTTTCATCATGCAGAACCACGCAATCAAGCTCGTCATATTCTACCAAATATCCCATATCAACTTCAAATTCAACGCTCATAGTTATCTTCTCCATTCTTAATCTCGAATAAGTCTACCAACAGCCATACCAACATAAGCAATAAACCATCCTACGGCACTAGCAAAAATACACTTCAGCACCGTAATACCAACTGTCACACCAGTTAGAGTACCAGCGTCAAAAGCCTGACAAGCTTCGAGAATTGGCTGAATAAACATCAGCCATACACCGACATACAACCCAGCGATGATGCCGACAATCATAACCAAAAGACCAACAACGTTTCTCATAATAGTACCTTTCTTAAAAATGAATTAAACTGTCAATGTACTCTCTGCCTTCATCCTTGAAGACAGGAATATCAGTATCAATATCCCAACGAGTTCTACCGTTATCTAACTTCTTCTTAATACAGCAACTTCCCATCTTCTTATACGTAGGCAAGTCATCCCAATTGATATCCTTCCGATCTAGAAGCATGTCTTTGATTTGGTTGCAAGTCTTATTTTGCAATTCTTTATGAGAGAAGTTTGCTTGACCAACCATCTGAATGCTGTTTCTAATCGCGTCTAGCTGCCTCCAATAAATAAGGTTAGTCACTTCTTCCTTTGGAATATTGAATACTCTTGCATCAAACATTGCGCCTTTTGCGCCTGCTGTGTTATAGGCGCGATATATGTCATGTTTTTCTTTATCAACTTCTTGACAATTCTCATCATACCAAAAAACCGGACAATTGTTTCTCAGCCATTTAAACTGCTGCTTATCAAATTCTTTATTAAACGCCATAGTTGCCATGCTTGCAGCTACACTGCACATCTTCTGCACTTCATAATCAAACCATGCAGAAGTATCAAGCTTCTTGTAGTCTATAAGAATCAATGTGATCTCATCAGATTGAGTATACCCAAGCACGCAACCTTGAACGTTCTCGCAAAGATACTTCATCGTTTCTTGCATAGAAGCGGTTATTACGTTATCAAATGGCTTTTCAAAACCTCTAGTAAAAGTGTGGAATGCCTTGCCATCAAGTCTAATTGCAACTGGTGTTCTACGCATCAGCTTTGTCTTAGGAATATTCTCGTAATACTCCTTCATTCTCTTTCCGAGTTCATCTTTCACTGGCATTTTATACTCCTGTAAGTTGTCTATTATTCATACTTTGCTTTTAGCCTAGCAAGCTCTGCAAGCTCCTTGTTTCTGAATTCTTCTTCCTCTTTTCTTTGCTTTGCTTTCTCGACTTCATCAAGTTCTTTATTGAGTGCGTCATAATCAGTATCGTCAAGCTCGTATTTTTCTAGGCTATACGCATCACACACATACTCATAGTCGCTTGGCTGTGTTCTCATATGGTATTCCATACACTTCTCTGCGTCTTCTTCATTTGTAAAATAGCCAACGCCAAACTCACTATCGTAATCACTAAAACGAACAATATAGATAGACATAATCAACCTTATCTATTCAAGAACTATTACCACATTATTATATCTAGTGCTAGTGCAGCCAATATAATCTATGTATTGCATATCATATTCACCATATGGATGGTCATATGTCGAAGCGGATATAGGCACACGCACAACAACATCAAGGTTTGGATACTTCAATAGCTCTTCTGCAAGCTCTTTCGACTTCATTATAGTGTATTCTTTCTTTAAAACAGGTTGTAGAACAAGGCGGGTAGGCTTCTCTTCCACTTACCGTTCTTATACTCATACCCGTTCATATAAATCTTATCACCGATAATACTGATCGATGAACGCTTTGAGTTTGATGGGCATGTGGGAAGTTTTTTGCAATCGATATATACTTCGCCACCATCTTGAAGGACACAATGTTTTGTATTCATTAAACTAACACCCTATTCTTCATCGAGCCAAGATAATCCATCTGGCAAACTTTGGAACATTCGCCTTGATATCTGCATCCATAATCCAGTCAACATTATGCTCATTATAGTTCTCAATAATAAAACTACCATGACTGTCTTCATGAGAAATACTGAGGTCGTATTTTTTATATAGAGCAATCAACTCTTTGTAAAAAGACCTAATATAGAATGGTGCGTCCATTATTAAACCTCTACACTCTAAAGAAACCAAGCCAGCAACGGCATCGCGTTCCTTCTTTAATAGTACCACCGTCAATCATCTCTTGGCTTACCATGTATCCTTCTTCGATACCGTCAATAGCCCAAGAATTAGTCTCATATACGTAAACCACTTGACAATAGAACCACTCAGAAGGATTTTTAGGCTTTCTAATCTTCTGTGTCTCTGTGTCTACGATGTAGATATCATTGTTCTTAATATCTTCACCAGCTATGTAATCCTTTACAACTCCACTATGAGTAAGAATTGGCGGCATTTCGTCTCCTTAAATACACTAGTGCGTCTTCTTTCTAAAGACCCTAAATTCAATTTCGTACTCTCGACCAGCTTTGCCCTTGTGAATAGCTTCCCCTTTAAACTTTAGCACGCCCTTGTCTTCACCGACATAAGCCACACGCTCTTGCATATCGGGATTTGGATATTGGTGCAGCACCTCACCGTACTCGCTATTAAGGTCATGCCCCTTCTCATGGAATACAAAGTAAGAAGCGTCTTCAATACTCTTGAAATAAGACGTTTTCAGCTCATCCTTTTTATATTCGCCGATAACATCAACGACATAGACGTACTTCTCAAAGCTCTTGACAGTATCAACCATCTTGTTATCAATATAAAATGCAAGCTCTGTCTCTGGGTCTACGATACCGTTTTTCGTGTCGTATTCAGGTGATGATAGCTCAACGTAGATGTTTGTGTTAGCCTGCGACAGCCACATTCTGCCACCATGACATGAACACATTTCCCACGTAATAGATACTGGCAGACAACCAGCCTTGACTACGACCTTATAGGATGATGCTTCCATAACAATAAAACCAGCTTCTTCTGCTTTCATTGCTATAGCCAACATGACCTTATCTTTTTTAACTAAATCAAGAGTAGTCATTACAATTCCTTAATCCTCGTCTGGAATGTACACGTCAATTGTGTATCCAGTACCATAATAGCCGTTGCCATCTGTACCATATACATCAAGCAGCTCTGTTGTCATGCCATCTGCGATAACGAAAATCCTATAATGTTCATAATAACAATCATCTTCGAATTCTTCAACGAATTCAACATTTGTAATTGCATTGTTTACAGACGAAATGTGCTGCAAATAATAATTACCAGACTCACAGCCATAGCACCCAATGTTGGGGTTAATCTGAAGCACTACACCGTTATCAAGAACAAGGTTATCATAATCATCTACTGTAACTTTATGACCAAGCAGCAGCTCTTCGATTTCTTTCTCGTTTTGTTCGCAAAGTGTTTTGTCTTTACGCATTGTTGCTCCTTAAAACAGGTGTTTATTATCTAATCGCAGTCAACAGTTAAGCTCCTTTTAGGCAAGGAATAATATGCTTCAATATTAACATATGGACTACAAGTACAAGCTACGACATTGCTATTAAAATAATTATTTAGAGCCTTTTTAAGAACTCCATCAAGGGCAACCTCATCAACAAGAATATTGTCGTATTGTGTTTTGCCAGTTGTCATATCAGAAATTAAAACTGGCTCTGGAATCTTGCATCCAAGTTTTGTAGCCGTACTTTTTATATTGTCAATCATTGTTTTATAAGCAACGACAATAGGATAGCCAGTTGCTTCGCTAATATGAATCAACTGAATTGTCTTACCCATACCACGGTCTTTAATAATAAGCTTCATAACAAATCCTTAAACAAACGGCTCATCCTTCATTCTGAACTCTATGAAAACGGGTGTCCATCTATACTCCCCAAATCCATTGGTGTCAAATGCGTATACCTGCCCACATACAGGACAACTAAATGCGCGATTATAATGTGGGTGGTCGCACAGCTCAATTATCTCAATCGTTCGTAACATATCATCTGTGATTTGATACTTGTTCTTACACAACTTGCATTTGAAGTTCTTCTTAATAACTCTGTTCATAATTAATCCTTAGAATAGATATTTTACTGCTTCATAAAACTAAGGATCCATGCAATTACGTCAACAGTCCAGCCATTGCCGATCGCCTTGACCCTGTTACTCCTGACCCAACCTTTTGTATACCCATCAGGCAGCGTTTGAAGGCGCTCTAGCTCAGTGCAAGTCAAACGTCTAATCGTATTGTCGTAATACACAGATGCATCGCAGGCACAATCAAGAGTAGATGACTTCTGCTTAATCACACGACCACGCCGAGTCTTGCTAGTCGGGAATGATAGATTAACGCCATCACCATTATGCGCTACAATATAACCCTTCTTAGTTGCTTGATTGATACGTAGCTCGCCATCAACTCGATTAACAATGGCAACAGCATTCTCTGGAAAGTATGAATCGAACATGATCCCCTTATGCTCAACCAATTCAACATCGGGATTGTCTTCAAGAATATCAAGCAGCTTAATACCCTTGTCCTTTGGCTTTTCAACATTGGGGATATTAGTCCAATATGTACGCCAACGATTTTGTGCGCTCATAAGTTTACTGTTAATCTCAATAGGCTCAACGCCAAGCTTATCGGTGATAATATCTTTCCACACATCTTTCATCTTGACATTCTCAAATAGAAACAAGACATCTGGATTCTTTGTCTTAATGTCATTAAGAATATCAACGAATTCAAAAAATAGTTTACTGCGCTCATCCTTGAAATTAAGCATCATACCAGCACGGGAGAATCCTTGACAATTGTGTACGGCAATGCCGTCTACAGTATATGAATTATCTTCTTCGATTTCTAGATTGTATACCATAGCAGTATCACGACACGGCTCTACGCTTCTTACGCATCCAAACCAACCAGCATCAAGAAACATTGCACTACGAGAATCGTGATAATACGATTGTTCATAAAGAGGTTTTTGATTTACAATCCTACCTTCAATCATACCATTTTCTTTTGTGTTAAGTTTATATGTACTTGATGCCATCCCAAGAGAACCAGCAATAAGCTTCATTCCAACAGTTAATCCTCTATTAATAGAATTCGATCTAACTCCATTGTCTCTATTGGTACCGTCTGCATCAATATATCCTTCAAACATCGCCTTACGAAATTCTACTGGCATACCAAGGCACCAATACGGGATATTCTTGCCATCTGCATGAACTCCGAAATTGCCAACAATCCAGTCATATAGCTGAGTAGAAGAACATGTAAATCTCATAGTTGACCCGTTGTCGGTTCTACTAAAATATAAACCAGTTTCACTCAATTTCTTTTCAAGGTACTCTTCTTCCTCGTGTGAACAGCACACATATACTCGTTTTAAATTTGAATGAACGCGATTCTTTCTTTTGTGAACATTAGCCCATCCGTCTCCAAGCCATCTACCAACAAAGTAGAAAAACGCACTAGTCATTTGGAAATCTTTAATATGTCCACAATCACTAACATTAAATTGTGCTTCATCAAATTGAGGAACTTCAGTTGGCTCTTCTACATTGCACACATTAAGCCAAAACTTGCTTTTCATGTCCTTTGCTTCAACCCACTCAGGTTCAGAAACAATTGACTTATTGCTCGGGTTTCCAGCTGTATGCGGCCATTGCTTATGCACACTATAAAACGGATGATTTGGAGTGCATTCGATTCCAACAGAACCCTGACCTTTAAGCATGATTGTTTCAGAAAGCTTTGAACCAGTTGCAAGTACACGGCGTAAACGACCCTTGTGCGTCATTACCATGTCTCCAACTTTAATCTCTTCAATTGGAACAAAACCATCTTCACGTAGCACAAGCGCACCAGCTGGGAAACAAGGCGTGCCTGACAAAACCAAGTCGATATGCGGCAAATCCCATTCACGCCACTTAGTAATATCACCAAGACGAATAATACCATCGTGGTTCTTCTTAGAAATAGCAATGGCATTCTCGTCAATCTCGCTTGAAAAATACTTATTCACCTTGATGCCAGCGCGATCAAGAGCGACCTTGCCACACGAAATACCATCACATAGATTTAAAACGTTAATACCATTGCTCACTGTATATCCTCCTACAAGTTAGACTAGTTCATCTAACCAAGATAAATCTACTTCATCGGTCTTATTATTGCATATATCCTGACTAGTTGCAACGTCATTTTTAGAATCTCCAACAAGACCGCCAAATATATCTGTATCATTCTTCTGAGCTTCTAGTTTGTCTAGATATTCTTTATATGGCTTATGCAGATTTGCGCTGTATCCCATTAATGTCGAGAAGTAATACGATTGAGCTTTGACATCTTCCTCGGAATCCCAAAATGCAGCATCGCTCTTAGTCTCTTCATAATCCTTCTCACGCATGTTAATATCTTGAATGGTAGATACAATCGTATCAGTCCACTTATCAATTAACTCCTGTGTAAATGGAATAAATACATGGCAATCTGTAATCACATACTTATCACGTACATCATCTGGCAATACATCAATGGTGTTTGTATCAATAAGAAGCTTCAGATAATTATCAACTTCGTCTTCCGAATACCCATCGGCTTTAAGCCACATCTTAACATTTGTCTTGAGACTGTCACCAAGCTTATAGCGCTCTACCTGTCGCTCTTTTACTGCGCCATTCTTCTGATGATACTGAACGTTACAATACTTTAAGAAATTAAAGCAAATCTTTACCTTATCAAGTGGAATACCAGCTTGTACTAGTCCTAATCCATAGATAGTTAGCTGCCCTGAATGCTCTTCAAGCGTCTTGCCCTTGTACATAGAGCTAGTCTTAAAGTCTATAATGTTATAACAGCCATCGTCATCCTTAAACAATGCATCAATATAGCCAACAAATACATTGTCACCAACTTGCGCGATTACAGGCTTCTCAATAAGCAGTTTATGCTTATACTTGATATGATTCTTAAAGAAGATTTGTAAGTCTTCCTTGTATTTAGCCTTGATACTAGCATCATGCTCTTCATCATTACGGTCAAGCTTAAGGTCTGCAATGTCAATAGCAGTGAGCCAGCCATCCTCGAACTGGTTAATCATATCTTCATATGAAATATTGCCCTCATAAAAGGCATCTAGAGTGTCGTGCGCGATAGATCCGAGTGGCGCATATCCACAATCTGTTCTGTCTTCGTTTACGTGCTTAACATACTTGAGATAATACTCATAATGTGAAGTCATAAAAGTATTTACACGACTCCACGAATAAATACGTGATACGCCGTACTTCTTTTTGATTTTATCAAGTTCTTCTTTTGACAAGCGTGCCATTTAACTACCTCTCTATAAAGCAAGATTTATTCATCAGCAACTTCTTCGCCACATCGCGGACAAAAATAAACAGTACAATCTCCAAGGCCTATAATATCAGCTGCAAAACCACAGTTTGAACACCAGAAATTAAACTTACTAAAAATCTCATAGCCAACCCCATCGCCTTTAGTTCCGCTTAAATTACGACACACAGCAGGCTCTTCTTTTGACAAGCGTGCCATTAATACAACTCCTTTGTGATGTATTCAAACGAATAATCATTCTCTAGGCAAAACTTCTTAGCCTGTTTACGTTTGTTGAAATAGTATTTCTTTTCTGGAACATAGACTTGTGTTTCCTTTGGCTCAATGCCTAAGCACATGCCATACTTTTTTGTGCTAAAAGAAATTTCTTTCTTTGTATGTTCTGGAATCGTTACGACATAAAATGTGTCTAGCTCCATATCGTCTCCCTATAAAGAAATAGCTGCTTAATACGCAGCTATTATTATATCACAATATTAAATCTATTAGTAAACAACTCGAACATCTCTAGGGACAGCATATAATGAAACGTCTTTCGGCAATACCACTACGCCACTCGCTTTCATTTCGCACAGTCGCTTTTGCATAGCGTTCATATCTGCTACCATCATATTCTTTTGGCATTTAACGATAAGAAGGTCTTCAGATTTCACTCGTTCCATAACGCTCCTTAAACTTTTATACTTCCAATATTTTTGTTACTTCCAATTACTATTTGGAAGTAACATTTTTATTGGAATTGACCAAACTTTTAAAATCACGATTTTAAAGCTTTTTTCGTCAACAAAACCGCAGGTCAGAGCGTTGTTTTAGCGCACTCTTTTGTCAATATCGTGCCATGCAGCGATATATCGGCAATCTCGCTCATCATACTGCCTAGACTCGGTAAACTTATAAAGATATGCGTTAATCGGACTGCCCATAGATACATACGCAGCTTCATTCCAGACTACACGGTCAACGAAATCAAGTGCATCTTCAGCGTGTGTGAAATAATACACTCGCTGCTCCTGCTCATACCAAGGCTTATCCTCGTCCTCGACTGTCCACCAATCAAATTCAAGTTTGTATATAGCCATATCAATTCCTCTCTATGAATCCTCTAACATCTTCAATGCGTTTGGCATCTCTGCAATGGTATCTTCAATCACATTGCCAAATAAGCCCTCAAGCTTATTGTCAACCATGCCCTTAAGTTTAAACTTAAACTTCCTCATCCAATAATTTTCAATCGCAGCTACAATTTGATTATACATAGTCCACTCTGGTTCATCGCAGCCTTCCATGTGGTCAAGCGCCCAAGTGTAAACATCTTCAATGTCCTTTTCGCAACCAAGCTCCATTATATTTTACACCTCTTTCTTTAACCATTTGCGAAACTCATTTGAGCAATCATCGCATAAGTCAAGCCTATCATCAAGACCTTCCCACAGGCAGAACCTATCAAACAATATAACTGTCTGATGATAAAACCTTTTGCCTACATTGTGTGGAACCTCCTTGCCACACCTGTCGCAAATTATCATGCTTTTCTTACTCATCATAACCATCTTCCTCATACCATTTATCCAAAACATCGTTATGCTCTTCCGACATAAATGAATAAAAGGTACTTGAATCAAGTCCATCTAAGTCATTATCAAAACCTATACTCCACAGCTCATCGACATATGGCTTGCACCTGTCACACTGATGAAAGGTATACATCTCATTATAACAGACTAGGTTCTGAGCTTCGTACTCTTCGCCGACTTCAATCTTCTTGCCGCACATATCGCACTTATGCGGCTTGCGAGCCTTTACACGGTCAATGCTTACAATTTCCATTATCACACCGCTCTATTTATTGATATGTATTCCTCGGCGTTCTATGATATCATCCATTTCTTTATGCATTCTTTTAAACATGCGAAAATTATTATCTCTGAATCCGCCATATGTTGAAGCATCGCACATGCCAATGAATTCATCTATAATGCTCATCATATAGTATGTAATCTTCATAAACTCTTGGATGTCATCTGTTGTCATAGCGAAGTTAGTATGCCATGAATTTAAATCGTCTGAACAATTATCATTCATATATAACGTCCTTAATATAGTTCAAAAGAAGCACATGCATCGTCTTCGCCACTAAAATAATCACAGCATTCAATACAATATCCCATGTCTGTTGCACAGATATCATCTGGAATCTTTGCAAACATCGAACACTGCTTACACTTCTTATCGATGTAACCTTCATCGCTATTCCACGGTGCGTAGGAATCTTGTTCCCAAGTGTAGTCTGGATAATTACTCATACTTATAATCCATTTCATTCCAATGATAATAGTCTGCAAGGAAGTCATACAGATCATCAACTGTCTTGATGACATAGTGCTTAACTTCATTGCCATATTCACCGACACTTACAGTGTTATTCACTTCACCATATCGAGTCGTATTGATATACCATGCAGTCCATTCGTATTTATCGCCAACAGAATCTACAAGTGTTTGAATTAGCGAGTTCTTAACGTAACACTTATGACCATACTGATGATAGAACTTTTCAACTTCTTTAATTGAATTCACTGCGGAAACAAAATCTTTTTTCGTAATCATTTCTGCCTCCCTTTGTTTTTTTTAATCGGTTATTTCAACTTCATAACGCATCATAGCATTGTAACATTCAATTGTAATATTGCCATTATCAAATTCTTGTTTTGCTATTGATTTTATAACACTTTCTTTATATGTCTTATATGCTTTAAATGCATCATCAACTGTGTCAAATATTCCAAGATGTTTTGCCCCACCGCAATCGCTGTCATGACATTGTGCTAGATATGTATTGTAATGCTTACGTCTTTGCACTCCAATGGGCAAATCACCCCTCTTTGCGTTATCTTTAAGAAAGAGAGAATTTACTCGTTGTGGAACTAAAGAACAAAATTTTGGAGAATAAATTTTGTTCCCTTTAAGCAATATATCTTTATCTATATGCCAAGAATTATTATTAAGCCACCTATCAAAATTTGATTGAGAATGAACCCATTCATAGAAGTTGTCAAACAATAACCATTCTTCACAACACGTAACATCTTTATATGTTGGTTTTTTATTTTTATATTTATCATCAAACGACCTTTGTAGAATACTTCTCCATGTTTCATATTCTTTTGTCCTTTTACCGTTTGGCAATATCGTCTTATGTTTGTTTCCTAAAATACCAACACCGTAAACTGTCGGATGATATGGATTCTTTATAGTTCCATCAATAACATGATGATATTGACAATTAACAATTACTTTATATTCATCTTGAAATTCAATATCAACGTCTTGATAACTGTTGTATTTAATAACTTTCATTAAACAGCCCTGATTATTGATGTGGACTTCGCCCTCACGCTCTTTTTTCGTTATTTGCGGCATATATTCTCCAATTAATTATTCTTTTATCAATCTAAATTTTTCGTTCCAAGCACCAACATCGTAGACTGTAGCACCATCATCGTCTTGCCAAACACGGGTATAGTAAATATGAAAGTCTCGTTCTCTACAGAACTTTTTAATTTCAGAATACGCTTCATCAGCCGTTTTAACATCTGCAATTGTTCGCTCATGTCCTCGACTGTTCTGAAATACGAGTTTCATTGTTTACCTCATTTCTTCTTAAGACTGTTTAAATACTTTTGATGTTCCGACTCATCATACTTAACTCGATGTTTAATAAGAAAATTATACACCTTATTTTCCGCATCAGCGGGAGCGTCTTTATCACCGAGTAAATTCCATCGATCCTTCACATATGATACATTTCTAATATGATAGAACTGCTCACATATGTGACGTACTTCTTCTATTGGAACATCATTATCAAGAGCAATAATAACTTCGTTTACATTCAGTCCAATGATAATACGTCTTTGCTCATCACTTAGCTTCTTACCTTGAAGTGCAACACAAGTACCATCATTACGCGAATATCTTTTAAGAACAGACTTTTCAGACTCGCAAATAACTACAGTTTTCTTATCCTCAATCTCTTCTCTATTCTCCCAAAGGCCATAAAGATTAAGACTTTTTCTATATGAAGCAGTTAGAAAGTATTTACGAATTCCCAGCTCTTCATAGTTCTCGACAGTAGTTCTTTGATTAAAGCCAACAAGCGTACCATCAAGCCAATATCTAATAGGAATAACTACGCGATGATATTTATATGAATAGGCTAGTCCAAACTTTTTAGCAGCCCAAGGCATGATACCTTCTCGCAACCAATCAATATAAAGCAAAGGAACATAATCGTTAATAGCTTCTTCTTTAATAGCCTGTATCTCCGCTACGTCTACTATTGCCCTATGTCTGTTGATAGCGTTCTCAAATACAGCAAGTGGGTCTGGTTTTTCTTTCTTTTCTTCTTTCTTATATGGCGTTAATTCAAGTCCGAGAATGTTATGAAGATATTTAACAGCATCTACAAATGAACACTTCTTGTTATATTGAGTAAGAGAGATAATATCTGATACATCGTCAAACTCATTCTCACGAGTCCAATTATGGATAAGAAGGTATTTGGTATTATAGACATTAACAGCGCCAGTATTATCACCATTGTAATTAGCCGCTGAATAAAAGTTTTTAGAGGAGTGATATTTAATTAACTTACAACCAATCTTCTCTAGAACAAATTCAACTTTATTATTATTGAAGATATATTCCTTCAGAGAAGTTGTATCCATCTAAATATCACTCCTTTCGCGCTCGGTCACTTATTAAAGTATAGCACAACCGCATATAACATTAATAGTAAAATTAAAAATCTTGAGGTATGTTACAGTATCCAATGTCCTTATATGTATTTGTACTAAGGTCGCAACTTGATACAACTTGATGTCCGCCGCTAATACCAAACCTATTCTTACATATAAAAGTAATCATTGGATTATCATCCTTCTTTAGCTTAATGGCGATTTTTGATTTGCCGTCTTTTCCATCTGGACGATAACCGATTACCTCTTTTGATCCGCCTTCATATTCATCTTCATACGGTCTACGCATCATAAGATTTACACTCATAACATCTACGATAGACTTAGCTTGACCAATCTCATTGTTGGTAAGATAACGCATCTTTAAACTACCCTTACCAAGCTGATACGTTACAAACAGCCCAACGTTTTTGGCAGACGGCTTGACAACATCGTAAAGAGTAACCATATCTCGCATCATAGATTTATATATTTCATCTGTTTTAGCATCAAAACTCTCTTTGAGTGTATCAAGAATAAATACGCGCACGCCAAACGCACTTGAATACTTCTTAATAATCTTAATAACTGTATTAACAGAATATCTTTCAAGCGGAATAACAGTCAAGATATGTTCATCTTTCTGCTGGTCAATCCAATCAGCGCACTTCTTTAGCAGGGCAATTGTCTCACCATCAAATCCGCCGTCACGAATTGTACGTTTATGAAGCTCTTCATGGAAAATATTATTGGCTACCCAGATTAAAAGCTCTTTACGAATACGGCGTTCATCTTCCTCGTTGATACACATAACCACCTTTTCGCCATATTTCATAGCAGAAGGGATAATCCAGTTAAACGCCATATTAGATTTGCCGCAGCCACTTCCTGCCCCGAGTCCATAAATATTACCATTAAGGTTAAATCCGCCAACTTCTGCATTAAGCAAGTCGGCATTATAGAACGGCATACCAGCTTCACTGCACTCATTAAGCTCTTGAATGAACTCATACATGCCATCAAATACATTAACGCTCTTAATGCCAGCAGATGAATTAGCAAAGATATGATTTAGATATGCTTCATGCTCATTATAAATCTCTTCCTCAGACATATCGGCATAATCAGAAAGCCTATCTTTTACAGGAAATCCCTTTTCACAAAGCTCTCTTACAGCATCCCACTTATGCAACTCAGATACATAGCCGTCAAGATTCTCTTCATTGACATACCCCATAGCGGCAGTAATAGTATTATAGCCACCATACTCAACATACTTCTCATTAAGCTTTGGATGCTTATTGAGATACATTCCTATTGTAATATCGTCAAGAGTATTCTTGTTCTCAACAATAATAATGTCGTGTGCAATTTGCCAGAATACTTTCCATACATTACTTGTAAATGAACTTAAATCAATGTCGGTATTATACAGCTGGTCTGGATCTTTATATAGAATAGCAACAACATTTGCTTCACATTGAAGTTTATATTCAGATACCTTTTTAATAGTCTCTACCTTTTGCTGCTCAAATACGCTTAATTTCTTTTTATTTTTTTCCGCCATATATCAACCAACCCTTACCATAGGTCATCGAGCTTCTTAGTGTTGTTTGTTTTCTTTGCCTTAAACATATTAACATAGTTAGCAGCATAACTGACATCAGATTTTACAGCTTCTTCTTTTACTTTCTCTACATTTTTCATACGGATATATACCGTATTGATATTGTTCTCTACAATTCTCATAATATAGTTAAACTTTGCAGACTCATCTTTAAATGCAATGCGTTCAACTGCGCGCCCAATATCAGGCATTGAATATTTAAATGTGTTTAAAATAACCTTGTAAGAATAGTGGGCTTTATCTTTAATCTTTTTATTTGCCACTGCTTTACCGTCAACAAGACCCTTTAAACGCAATACAATGTATGGTGTCAATGATTGGTTCTTATCGTAGCCCATTACTTTTGAACGCACATACTCATAAAGTTCGTCCCAATCTGCAAGCTCTTGCTCTGTCATTTTTTTCTTAGATGTCTTAGCCACGGCGGAACCTCCTTATACAAAACTGCCCACGACTGTTATGTCATGGGCAGAACATTCAAGTCAATTAATTATCTAGCAAATTCAAGTCGATATACTTGTCTTTCCAATAAACAAAGTCTTTCCACTTTACATGCGGAATATTTTCGCCAGACCAGTTTGCAAAGCTCTGCCACTCTTTATTGCTCTTGTTGTAAGTTAAACCGATACAAAAACCGAATGTACCAACTCGAATATTTGGGAAAATCTTTGCAATCTCATCAGTTTCCTGAAAGCTGTTCAGCTTGCCGCAAACAGGACAATAACTTACATAAGTATCAGTCCATTTGCCAGCCACCTTATCATACGACTGAATAATTAAATTCTTATATTCATGTTTATGATTAGACTTCTTAGGCTTTTGCTTCTTCGTCTTCTTTAATGGCTCATTGGAAGCATCGTCTGAAATATACTCATACTTGTTTTTCAGGAACTCTTGTTTAAGGTCGGAAGACATATAGACTCCTTTCGCTGAAGTAACATTCCATGAAGATATACTAGGAAAGAATAATGCCGTTCTTAGCCTTATTAATCTTACGGCGTAGCTTGCGCATAATGCCAACATTCTCGGAGTTCTTACCCCTACGGTTAAGTAGCATCTGATAGCGCTGCTCCATGACCTCAATAGACTGTGCCATAATCAAACCTTTCTTTAGTACGTACAACCATGCTACATTTTTCTATATTTTGTAGCATGGTTGTACATTATAGCAGAATTACTCAGAAATTAGAGCGAGAATCTTGTTTGCGTCCTCGACATTATCAATGGACTTGGGGTTGTCATACCCAAGATTCTTGACGGCTGCAAGAACTGGCTTAATCTTTGCAATGTCAGACTTGTTCTCAGTAAAGAAATCAACAATCTGAACAACTACATCATCCACAGCAGCCTGAGACTTAGCCTGCTCTTCCTGCTCGGCAACGCGCTTCTCAAGCTCCTTCTCCTGCTTAGCCTGCTTCTTCTTGGCTGTATCAAATGACACGCCAGACTTAGACTGTTCAGACTTAATTGCGTCTGTAAGAGCCTGAATAAATGCGTCTGCATTCATATCAATCTCTGGAATGATATTGGCGAAACGAGAACCAGAATCGACAGCGTAGTTATCGTCACGGAACTTAATCTTGCGAGACTCCGATGCGACCTTATTGACAACCTCGTCCTTCTTAGTCACAGCATTCTTACGACCAGTCTTCTCCTTGATAACATCGCGGTCAATATATGCTAGACCAAGGAAGTGCAGGTTCTTCTTGAGCGCGTTAAAATAATTCTGCTGCTGATCTGAAGTAAGAATCTGATAAGACTCACCAGAGACTACATCAGAAATCTCTTTCGTCTTAACATGCCCGATGATAATAGAAGCAACTCCAACATTACGAAGTCGAGCCATCATATCAAACATAATCTCAATGGCCTTCTTCTCACCGCGACCATAGCCAGACCACGCCTGATTAATGCTCTTTACACACTTCTCGGCATGTCCGCTATTGCGGCACTCCTTGTTCCACATATTGATTGACTTCTGTTCCGCAATGTCAATCAGGTGGTCATATGTATCGAAAATTACCGCCTTAAGATTGGGATACTCGCTAGTCTTATTCTCGATAATATCCTCACAAACATCAGCTAGACCAGCGCTGTTTGTAAGCTCATCATAATCCATATCCCACTCAGGACAGTTAATATAGTTAATTCCCTGAATGGCATCGGCTCCTCGCTCAGTGCCACACTCTAGGAACAGATAGCCGTCATCGCCTGCAAGCTTCTCACAAACCTCTTTCATAAGGGTAGTCTTACCAACTTTAGACTCGCCAAGAAGACAAATGTTATATGCAAGAGGATCTAAACGCACATTATTTTTCTTACCAAATGCCATATGTATTCACCTTTCTAAGATGTTAATTGAGAATGAGCGGGAGAGTTCAAACTTATCTCTCCCGCATATAACCTTAATAGCATATATTATTTACAGGGAATCAAGCCAAGACATGTCCGAGTCATCTGAAGACTTCTCATCGGTATCAAATGGCGCATCCTCATCGCTACCAGTGTTAATTACAAGCTCATCCTCTTCATACTTCTGGTCAAACTTCTGAAGAACAGGAGTATTATCCTCACCAACAAGCTTGATATGCGGCTTCTTAAGAATCATACGGCGCTCACGACTGCCACGCGCACTGCATGTAGCAAGAGCTTCCTCCTCAGAATAAATACCCATATCAATCAAATCTTTGATATCCTCTGGAATATCGTCAAGAGTTGCAGTAACTACAGCGCCACCCTCGATAAATTCACCATCAAATGTAATCTGAGTAACACCCTTCTTCACCTTAAAAAGCTTGTCGTAAATCTTCTTGCAAAGCTCAGGCTTAGTGAAGTCCATTGGGAACTCAAACTGCTCTGTGAACGGATACTGACCCTTAATCTCAGTGCCGTTAATCTCCTTGACATAATCAAGAACACGAGCGTTCACATACATAACACCCTTATCCTTGTCAACATCCTTAAGGCTGGCAGAATCCTTATCAAGAAGAACGGACTGAGTGAATCGAGCATAATACTTAGAAGGCTCATCTGCGCCACTCAGAACAATACTCTGAATAGTCTTACGAACCTGAACAGTATCATTGTACGTACTATACTGCAAACGACCCTTGACGTTTACAACCATACCGTCCTCAAGATGCTCCTGAACATAGGCAATGGCATCATACTCGCTGAGGAAGTTCTTATAATAAGTCTTTCCAGCGGTGGTCTTCTCAAGTCCAACAACAATGAACGAAAGCTTTCCGACCTCATCTAGAATCGTATCGTCAAAACGATCTTCCCAAGCAATCGTCATCTGCTTAGAGAAATCGTCGTTGCCATCATCATCCTTGCCATGAGCGTAAATAATATTCTCACGGTCTGGCGAATATCCGCCCATCATCTCTGCGCGAATCGAGCCGTGCTTTTCTCCGCAATCGACATTCAGGCTCATGCTATTATAAACCCATGAACTGCGCTCGCTCTGCTTATCAATTGTAAAAGTATAGTCGTTTACCTTGGCAGCGCCTACAAGCGTGAAGCTTGAAACCCAGTCAGTCTTCTTAATGCCACTCTTTTCATTTGCCATCTAAGATACCTCCGTATATTTATTAAAGCATATAACATTAGTTATTATATCATAAGTACAAACTAATCTAGCAGATAATCTAAAAAATTTTTACATTAGTCTACATTAGTTTTACATTAGTCTATTACGCCATCAAATGCTGACATGCAACATAATCGATAAGCTCGTCAAATGTATCGCACATGCGCGTTGTACACTCAATCAACCAAGGATGTAGCTCAACATTATCCTCGTTTAGTCCAGCAACGGGAATACGATTCTCCTTGGCGATAGCAAGCTCCATAGCAGTACCGATTGACGAAGGTGAGTTAAAGTTTACAATAACCAAGTCAGACTTGCGAACATTATAAGTCTCAAGCTCAAATACCTCGCGCTCGCTCTTATGAAGTTCCTCGTCTAGAGTGTAGTGCATTAATGGATTGAAAAACACGGGCATATAATCATACCCATAAAAATCAATACTCTCAAGAATCTTAGTGCGTACATCCTTACGCCATTGCCACTGTTCATCACGGGTGAGTCCGCTCATTCCTCCCGCAAGATAAAGCAACTTATTTTCCATTGACACCATCCTTAACAATCTTAAACATATCTGCGATATCATCCATCAAATCATAACGCTCGGTAGACACAGAACTCTTAGCGAACTGTCGATTAACAGCATCTACATACATAGTGAATGATCCATCATCACCCATATAAAATTCTTTATAGTCTTTATCACTCATAAGGCGCTTAGGTTCAAGCTGCTTAATTGCAAGGTTGTCAAAACTAATGCACTTAAACCAACCATCGTTCACAATCTTAGGTAGCATATCATAGAACTGTGCCTTTAGATAATTAATCTGACTACCGCACTCATCATATAGAGTTTTGCCGCGCCTAAACTCCTTATATCCAAGAACGAGAATCTTCAAATCGTTATTGGCAAGCGCTTCTAGACTGTCCATATGTACGATACCATTGATAACATGGACAACGGCATTGGGGAACTGCTTGATTGCGTCAATGCAATTCTTATGGCGACCACCGATATATGAAATACCAAGACCATAGATTAGCTTCTTATCAGTAAGCTCTTTCAGTAGGTCGATATTATGCATAAAGTGTACTTGATTTACCGTCATGCTTGCGATAATCTTACGCTCTTTAAGACCCTCAAGGAACTCAATCAAGTCTGGGTGTGTCAGAGGATTGCCGCCACCGATTGCAATTTCACTATAGGGAAACATAGTCTCGATAAACGGAAGGTTCAGAATGTCACCATGCTTCCCATCGGGTGTTGAATTCTCATGGCACATACCACATTCCATATTGCACATGTTGGTAATCTTAAGGTCGATTGACTCAGGCTTGATTGGGTTAAATGAATCCTTGTCATTCCACCTAATTTTAGTGCCGTCTGAGAACATAGTACAGGTATAGTCGTTATTCTTATAACTGCCAAGAATCTTCATTACTTCTCCTAGCGATAGCCATATGCTCCGAATGCAATCATATCATCACCAGACGGAGTTGTAAAGGATGTCTCATACTGCTCTAGTTCATCATTATATCTACACCAATCATCATATGTATAGATACCTAGGTCGTACAGTCTTGAATCCTCACGGCTAGACTCTACCTCTTCGTCATCGCTATACTCCAACATATCAACATCGACAGGAGTATACCACTGCTCATCTTTATATTTCTCTTCATAATACTTTGCGTAATTTTCAATAGCCTGCTTTACTGTTTCTTTATCATAGATTCCGCTTCCAACACCATCAGCAAAACAATGATTGAAAGAATAGCCATATCCATCTCCATCAACAAAATAATATTCACCATTATTACTCGAAATCCATTTATTAAAATCGTCTTTCGTCATAATACATAGTGAGTGCGTTGAACTTGAATTAGTCTCGAATACACCAGCGCGAACCTGAATCATTATACAACACCCTAGTTTCCCTTATAGAAATATTCATACTTCTCTTCATCATGATTTGGGTTTGGCTCTTCCCAGCTATTGTGCCAATCCGTATCCCACTTCCAGATAGTAGGCTCTGCGGCATTGCACATCCTATCGCCATCGTCATTGTCATTGCCAGTATACACATGACTATCACTAAAGAGATAGCGAATCAGCATATCGTCATTGTCAAGCACGGTATGTACGAACTCATACGTATCATATCCGTGGTCGATGTACCCAACATCAAGCTCGTCCCACTCATCTCCATCACCATAATCATAGTGAACCGTCTTAGGCTCTTCAAATGTATAGGTGATATTATGAGAATCAAGAATCTCCTTTAGCTTATCAAGAAGTCCCTTTTTGCCACTGCGGTCAAGCTCATTGATTGCCGTGTATAGATAATCCGCTACATCGGCATCAGCATTTTCCCAGCCGAACTCACCAAAATGAAAATCAACATGACAGCCATCTGCATCAACAGGCTTCTTAGAGATACAAATGCTGTGCGTGCTTGAGCTATTAGTCTCAAATACTCCATTGCGAATCTGAATCATATCAATCACCACTCATCCCAAATACCATAGTCTTCATTCTCATACCTACGAAGCTCATCTTCCTTGTAGGAAACTTTACAGCATGTATATGATACCACAACTACAGCCGCCATAATGATTGCAATTACAATCATACTTCATCATCCTCATTTTCCCAATCAGGTTCATCATCACATACGTTGCCGATAACTTCAATGATTGGAGTAATACCTTCGCCAAAGCTGTAATACTTAGAATGTTCCCAATCAAACATGAAATAGGAAGCACGCTCTTCGACATATGCAACCTCGACAGCAATCTTATCGCCGTCCTCATGTCCCTCTTCCATGTCAACTGTACAGATATCGCCTTCATACAGCTCGACACCGTTTTTATCCACAATTCCTAGGCTTTTGTGGAATAAGTACCTATCTTCAGGCAATTCCTTCAATTTTTGCCATCCGAACACAGCGTTTCCGCAGGTCAGAAGCTTGTTTTCTCCGCATGAAATTAGAATTTTATCGTGATCTGCCCATTCACGATTTTTTAGATCGAAAACCCTATATGACATATAAAAACTCCTTTAGTGTGCGGCCTTATCTGCTTCATGTAGAATCATAACACATTGCATGAAGTAATCGCCCCACAATTTTTTATATTTGTTATACATCTTCTCGTTGTTGTCTCTCTCCCATACGTATGGCTTCATATGATTTGAGATAAGGGCTGAAACAAATAAAGAACTGATGCCAGCAACATATGTAAAGAACAGGCTGTCATATGCACCTACATGCTCATGTCCATAGTAATGAGCTATATCCGTAACCTCACCCTTGCCATTTTTAAATGTCTTACAAAACGGCTTGCCACAATCGTGAATTAGAGCCGCCTTCATTATGGTACTAATTGAATCGTGATTGAACCAATCACTACCATATAGCCAATACATAGCTTCCATACAATGCGCACCAAGAGTTAGCTTATGATGAGGATTGTCTTGATTATAGGTTTGATAATCTAGCGCCCAAGACATTGGAAGTAACGAGCCATTGCAGCTACCTTTCCAATACTCAATGCTAATACGATCAAAGCCTTCGTAATGATATGGCGTGTCAAAGCTTTTATACATACGCTCAATGACATAATCTGGCACATGCCTATCCCTGCTCGCATTATTTCTCAAGCATTGCTCATATGGGGTAGCGGCAATGATACATTCTTTCCGACAAGGGATACGATTTAGTTCCTGTAGAAAAGCAACGCGCCTTTTAGAGCTTAGATTGCAAGCATCATAGATAACATTATTACCTTCTTTTAATACTGTCTTGATACGCTTATGTAGCTCCATGAACAGCTCATGGTTATGAGTCTGGTCGTTGATATCTAGATAAAGCTCTTCTCTTAATGCGTCTGAGCTGAATACAATATAATTATTTTCCTTGGCTAGATTATAAGCGATGGTGGACTTGCCACTTGCGGGTAAGCCCACCATCATCACTAGCACTGGCTTTGTGCTAGTGTCCATTTATTCACCAGCCTTAAGCAAGAATTTGCGGGAAACGTTCTTGAACGATTTTTGTCCATCCTGACTACGATACACAAAGCCCTCACGCAGACACTTCTTATTGATTACACTCTTGCCATCGGCAGACTGCTTGAATTCCTCAAAGTCATCAGCATCAGGCAGGATATAGTTGTCATCAATAATAGGCACGAATGGAATATCGTACTCGGCTAGAATCTTCTTTGCTTCAACCGAACCAAGGCGCTCTCCATCAAAGATTAGATTGAAGGCTGCAAAGCGGCGCTCATCAAGCTTGTACTTGTTGCCCTGTACGGACTCACCGTATGTCTCACCCTGTAGTACAACGTGGTTATGGTTATGCTTCTTTGCAATGTCCTTAAGAGCATCCTCGACATTGTACTTGAAAGCCATTTCCCAGTAGACGTTCCCGATGCCAGACATATCAGAAACAAAGTTCTTCTGATCTGCATCCATCTGGCGAACATTACGTGAACACACACCGAAATCAGGCTTACGACCAGTCAAATCAAGGAAGAATGTAGTAGAAGTACCATCAATCTTCTCAGTCACAACATAAGGATTCTTGTCTTCGAGCATGAACATAACATTCTCGATGCGATCCTCATCTGTTTTCTTTACCCATACAGGCCAATTCTTAGGATTATCCTTCTTGCGACCAAAGAAAACGAACAGCAACTTGCGACCCCATGCACGCTTCATCAGCCACTTCCACCACTTCTTCTTTGCGAGCTTGGTATTACGTGCGCACATATTATTGTACTTGGCATTGGGATTAGACTTAGCCTTACGGGCATTATCCTCGGCTACATAATACTTGATACCAAGCAAATTTGTCACGTCCTCGTGAATAGCATACTTCTTATTATCTGGAAGAATGCCCATCGGAAGAAGCAAACCTTGTGAAATTACATTGAACTTTCCGAGTTTATAAGTCTTTACCTTAAACTTTTTTGGACGCAAAAACTCAGACCACTCTGTCTCTGGTAGCAAAGAATCAATCTCAAAGAAAACAGCCATGTCTCCGACACTAAACTCATGCTTACGAATAATTACGTTCCAACCTCCAACATGAGCAAGCTCAATGTTATCGGCTTTTTCAATTGGCGTAATACTGTCAATTGTTACAGTGTATGCAAGTGCTCGTTCTCCGTTAATTAACATTTTTCCTCAATTCTTTTATAGACGAACCAAAATATTCAATGATTCTTCTTCTGACAATTTCCTTTTTTGTGTTATATATCTTTGCAATATCAACGGTTGTTTTGCCATCTTTTATGTATTGCAATAGCTCTTCTTTATCAAAGTCAATCTTTCTCGTATTTGTATGCTTAAGCCTGTCTCCGCGCAATTCAGTTGGCGTTTTACCATAATACTGTTTACACCTCCAATATAAAGTTCTGCGATTTGTATTATATTTGTCACACATATCTTCTATTGTCATAAAGCTTTTAATGTCATTTAAAAATTCATCTTCGTTTATTTCAACTTTATATTTTCCTTTGTTTGGAGAAGGCGTTCCTTTTGGAGCGCCCTTAAGCCAAGTGCCATTTTTTATCTTAGTTTCTTTTGCCCTTTGCCTTGTAATATCTTTATGTGGATTATTATGCCACGTATCTCCACCACCTCCCCCACTTGTCATATTATATCCGTTTTCTTTGTTGTCGCTTTTATAAAAAGAAATCCAGTAAATTTCTCTTTCGTCTAACATTTCTTTAGGACACTGTTCTATTTCTTCAACGGAAAAGTTTTCTATGCCGTAGTGATTCATAGCATCGTATAAATATCTATTTACGTGCGCCTTTGCCTTACTTATATGCGCATTAAATCTTTCCTGTACCGTTTTCGATGTTTGTCCTATATATATTTTTCCGTTAACATTATTAGTAATTTTATATATATACCCCAATATACCTTCTTAATTTTCTACTCTGGTAAACTTGTTGTTATCATATTATAGCAACTGTTTTAGTTTCAAACACGTCAAAGCAACGAATTTAGTTGCTATTCCTTATAATCTTCATAATCTTTACTACTTTTTCAACAACATAATCAATGGCTTCATATGTAATATCAGAAGAAATAGTGAATCGAACAGACCTTGCCGCTTCTTCATCCGTCAAACCAAGAGCCTTGAGAACATATGATGGCTTCTTAGAATGACTATTGCAGGCAGAACCAACACTGCATTGAATATCATCTAGGTCAAGCATATACAGAAGTTCTTCCGAACCAATGCCTTCAGGCAACATTACATTAATGTTGTTTGGCAGTCTATGAACAGAAGTTCCGTTTAGCTTGCATCCATTTCTTGTAAGCTCGTTGATAAAATAATCACGCATTACAGATAGCGCCAGCTTGTCTTCCATTTCCTCAGATGCGAGTTCAACGGCTTTCGCAAAGCCGACAATACCAGGGCAGTTTTCAGTGCCGCCCCTTTGTCTATCGTTCTGACTGCCGTATATAATGGGCTGAATCTCAATGTCTTTTTTCTTGTATAGTAACCCAACTCCTTTAGCACCTCCAATCTTATGAGCCGATGCGCTTAACATATCAATGCCCATAGCCTTAACGTCAATGGGAATCTGTCCGAATGCCTGCGTTGCATCCACATGAAGCACGCCACCATACTTATGAATAAAATCCGAGATAGCTTTAATGTTTTGAATAGTGCCAACCTCGTTATTGGCAAGCTGAATGGACACAAAGATATCATAATAATCAGGCTCTTCGCGATCTTTAAACACAGACTCAAGCTGCTCCATATTAACAAAGCCATCTTTGTCAACGTCAAGATATGTTACGTCACAATAATAAGTTGCATTACCAAAACGTTCCATGGCATCAACACATTCCATGATTGACTTGTGTTCAATCTTGGTCGTGACAATTGAGGTAGTGGAAATATCCATAACGCCAGCAAGCAAATAGCCCTGAATAGCCCAGCAATTTGATTCACTCGACCCTGATGTAAAGAAGATTTCATCCGTATCAGCATTGATAAAACTAGCAATAGACTCACGAGCATTATCAATTGCACGTCTAACTCTTACTCCCTCAGAGTAAATAGAAGACGGATTATAGAACTCGTCTGTAAGATAAGGCATCATAGCTTTAAGAACTTCTGGTTTTACCTTAGTCGTACCAGCTGAATCAAGATACAATTGCATACATTAACTCCTTAGCAATATGGAGAATAGTTCCGATTAGTATTCTATCAGAATACATATTATCAAAACCATTCTCCATATAATCTATATGTATTCTATTGTTTAGCACCAAACATTATTGAAATAATCATTGCGATAATGATTATGTCCACGGTGACGGCGCTTGTAGTGTGCCAAGTCATCGAGATAATCATCAATATAATCTAGATAGTCATTATAAGTCTGAATGAGCTTATCCCAATACTCGTCATCCTCATACTTCTTATCCGCGTGCTTTGGCTTCTCGTCCTTCTCGTCCTCAGCGTCATCATCATCGCGGTCAAACAGGTCGCAATTCTCGCAATCGCCATCGCACTCTAGGTCATCTGTATCATCAGACTTATCATCATCAAATGAAACGCCATCCATATACAGCTTATTCTGTAGCAGATAACCCTCAAGCTCCCAAAGCTTCTTCTCGATATTCTTCATGCAAATATCGACACCCATATCCTCATCATAGTTAGCAGGGTCAACGCAAGAAGAGGACTCAACGATTACAAAACCATTGGGTAGCTTACATGCTACAATGGTACACTTGTCAAACGCAGTAGTGACAGCGATATCACAACTCTCCATAAGTTCATCTACAACGGCCTGAGTTACAGTATTCTTTGTACGTGCCATAATAAATCACCTTTCTATTAGCATATAACCTTAATTATAAGACAGAAAATCAATAGCTTTCGTGCCGAGTCTTTCCACAGTCCTAGTGACATTCTGTCTTGTACAATCCATTGTATCACTAATCTCTTGATGTGTCATCCCATTTAATAGACATGATAGGATATATTTTTCATTGTCGCTTAAACTTCCGACAAACTTACTCACCATCATGTTACCGAGAACTCGTTCATCAAAATCATAATCAATTAAAGCGTCTGGCAAATTGTCATCGAAATCTTCCAATGAACAATCACCAACATGATCGCACTCATAATCCGCATCTGATATCTCAATATCAAGACAACCATAAAAATTATAGTAGAAATCATCGCTCTCTACTGTTTGTTCTTTAATGGGTGTTTCCATATATCATATTCCAACTTTCTTTCAATCTATTTACATCACAAAGAATCTTCCATCAGAAAATTCTGTTTTATTCTTATGATATTATATCAGAAAAGTAACACAAATGGAACTCTCTTCACAAAATAATTACACATCAAGTTGGAGATAGCTATAACCATCACTATCAGTATAATAGATATTCTTTATTCCAAGGTCTTTTAGTGCGTTCATACAAGCAGGGCATGGCTTTGCAAGTCCGTATCCAAGTTTAGTACCACGAGAGATTCTATATACATACACCTTAACTTTAGACCAATCAATATCTATTCCAACAGTATACGGTATCGATGAAATAGCTGCAATTTCGGCATGGATACTATCATTGATATAATTACCGCCAACGTTATTAAACGTCCTATATTTACGGTTGTATTCCTTTTGCATTGGGTGAGACTTATCATCATTCTTTCCGCGCCCAATAATATGTTTCTTATAGACAATTACAGCCCCAGTATGAAACCTTTTAAATTCAGATGATTCAGCTTCCATACGTGCTTCATTGAACATACGCATATCAAACTTAGAAAAATTCACGATAAACCTTTCAATAAATATCTAATCGTACAAGCGATTTGCTTTTCTTGCCTTGCTATATTCTTCCGCTGGATTGTAACCATCAGAGCATTCGTGTGTTAGGTGCCAAGATTTACACACATTGCATTTGTATGGACGAAGAATCTTTGAGCTATTAATAAACAGGGTCTTGGCTGCACACAGCGCATCATATCTACATGAATATTTCTTCTTTGACTTACATGTATTCATATTTTTATACCTGACATGAATAAAATGAGGACAGAGGAAACTCTTATCATATAGTTTTGTCGTGTCTTCAATCATTGGTCGTGTGTCATTATAGTATCCACAATCTACCTTACTTCCACGTTCTTTGATTCTATTTTGACACACAGTACAAATGAAAGTAGGCACTTGCTCTCCTTATTTTCCGTCAACTTACATGAATATTATATCATGTTCACATAAAAAAAGAGGGTATATCCAAAAGGACATACCCTCTCTACATATATTAAACACAATTGCTTTCGCGTTAAGATTTCAACGACATGTCGTTTACTCTCACATAGCCGAAACTATCCGTCTTTCATGGTCAACCCTAAAGTTTCCAAGGCATTTCAAACAAACTACTTGCCAGTGTTAATCATTGGAGTGGATCCATTGGGAACCACAACAAGATTACCTTCCTTACCGACATCCTTCAAGGCATCAATGTAGTGCTGCTGCAACACTTGGTCATTAAGGCTTTGTGCGAGAACTGCATTTGCGTCAGCTTCGCCCTGAGCTTCAATCTTCTTAGTCTCAGCCTGAACCTTTGCAGTCTCCTGCTCGTTCTGTGCCTTCTGCTTTGCGACCTCAGCTGCCTGAGCTTGTGAATAACTATCGGTGATAGACTTAGGATAACGCACATCCTGTACACTTACCTGCTCAACAGTAAGGCCAATCTTATTCCACTTCTTAGTCAGCGCATCTTGAATAGCCTTTGTGAACTGCGAGCGATCAGTCAGCATGGTAACGGTATCAAACTTACCAGAAACCTCACGGGTAACGGCGCGAACATCATTGGAAATATACTTCTCGACAAAGCTTTCCTGCGTACCATACTCAGAATAAAGGCTAAGTGCTGAATCTGGATTCAAGCTATAGTTTACCTGAATATCAACGTTGGCACTTGCACCAGACTTATCATTGATTGATACCTGCTTACCCTCATATGAGCCACCGTCAACCTTGTAATCTGTGTCGCCATAAAAGTTGATAAGATTATTACGGACATCATACGTAATAACATCTTGCCACGGTGCCTTGACGTGGAAACCAGCTTCAGAAGTTGAGCCAGCAAGAGAACCACCGAGATTACGGATTACGCAAACCTCACCAGTATCCTGTGTATAGATACATGCAAATCCAACAAACACAAAGAAAAAGATAAGGCATATACCTGCAATACCACGAGCGCAAGAACGTGCAAACTTCACAGTCTTAATATCAGTCTCGTTTTTAATGTACGGTTTTCCGAGAATATTATCTTCTTCAATTGGTTCTGGAATCTTTGTGCGAACATTAAATACGATACATGGAATCGCAATAAGCAATGCGATAATTCCGATAACAAACGTTACCATATCAGTCCTTCCTCCATACAACATTCAAACAAAAAACAGGATGCGTATTCGCGGCGCATCCAGAAGGTCTGTTTTTACGGTGTTCCAGCTCACCAATTACTCCGCGAAAGCACTCGCTTATCTCCTAGCGAGAAGGCTTGCTATCCTCTCGAATAGCTATGCGGCGTTGCCTATTCTTCCGCAAAAGATTTTTTTCGGGAAAATCTTAAAAACCACTGCCAATAGGGGCAGGTATTATATGGCAGAGTAATTCGGTTCCGACCCGAATGCTTATATAATAAGCACGCTTTGCTTAGCAGGCAAGCCCAGCTCCCCGCTGGTTATCTACTCCGAAGGTGGGGTGCGTTACCAACTACACCACATGTCTTTTGTAAAATAACATAATCATAAGTACATGGCTACTTATTTTCCGTCTATACTGAGACACGTCTGGCCTCGAACCAGAGACAGTTTCGCCATTATCATCCATGAGAATCTGGCTTTATCGTGATTATATCCACGCCCCCATTATTATATAATGTCAACTATGACAAGAAAAAATCATGGAGCCGATGACAGGCATTGAACCCGCAACCTGCTGATTACAAATCAGCTGCTCTACCAATTGAGCTACATCGGCATTTATACAATAGGTTCTGAGCGCCATGCGTGATTCGAACACGCGCACGCGAGACTTAGAAGGACTCGGCTCTATCCCCTGAGCTAATGGCGTTCAGAACCTATTGTTAATATATTGTAATTATACCACATCTTTATATGTTTTATTATTGACAATTAGTGTAATAACAGAATTATCAACATTAAACTTTCTTGCTAACGCCCTGCCGCCAAACTCTTTGCTTTTTGGTGTATAATTTTTTCTAATATATTTTACTTGTTCGTCAGTAAGTTTTCTTTTTGATGAACCAAGATTATATCCATGTTCGCGTTGTATCTTTCTTCCATATTCAGCAGCGCATTTTTTAGAGCAAAATGGAGCTAAAGAATTTCTTCCATCCCTATGCCTATTTGAATTAAAACTCAATTGCTGATTGGCAGTCCATAAAAAATCTTTTCCACACCCAGGGCATGTCATTGTTTTATCGTAATATTTTCTCTTATCCTTTGAATGTATTCGTAAATGTTCTTCTTTGGTAAGGACTTCTAAGTTATCAATGTTATTATTTAAAGGATTTCCATCTTTATGATGAACTTCTTCATAATCCTCTAATTTTCTTCCAAGATAACTTTCCATAATTACTCTTGGATATGAGACAACCTGTTGAGTGTCTTTAATATAAGCCATTAATCTTCCGTTTTTGTGCATATAAACATTTGCAATTTCTGTCATATACACTCCTTACATAAATATATAAACAGTACAAACTGCATTATTTCTAGGTGTCGGTGATGGGGGTCGAACCCACATACGGAATGATTACCGTCAAGAGATTTTGAGTCTCCGTCCTCAAGGCCAATCGGGATGCACCGACATATGGGTGGGGGATGAGTGAGTTGAACACTCTTCTAGAGCTTATAAGGCCCTTGCCCTAACCGTTGTGCGAATCCCCCATAGCCATTATAATAGACGGTAACGTTCCATTGGCAGTGGCAAGATTTGAACTTGCATACAGGAGCTACCTGTTTTGCCCATTAAAGCATAGCGTATACCGATTTCGCCACACCGCCAAGTCACATTACCGTCTATGGAATATATACTTTTCAAGCATGGTCTATATGCTCTTATTGAGTACGACGACATCTCAAAAGAAGAACAAATTGAACGACTACTCGACTCTGGCCTGCCCATTCTGTCGATGACAGATTCTGGAAATAAATCTGTTCATACCATACAACAACACGCAATGATAATATATACTCCATAGACGGTGGTAGCTTACTAAAGTCCTCACCAGCTACCAGAGGGGTCACTTATTTTAAATACCGTCCGCGCTGGCAGACCTTCCAACGCTACCGATTTTACGCAACGGTGTACGCTTAACAGTCCGCTTCCTCCGTTAAGACAAGGGGTAACATTACGCCGTTACCATGCGCCCAAGACTTGTCAGGTAGCTATCTCCATCGTAAACCTTGGGACTGAGCGTTGACGGAAAATGAAAACGTAAGTCAAATAACTCACACGCAAGGAGCAACCGTTAAACCAAAACAGAAAGGAGTCAAAACATTTTCCGTCTACGGAATCGTACCGTACCATCTGCGTTAGTGAAATCAACCAAAAGACTAACACAGAATCGAACCTCGCTTTGTCGGTCAAGCAAACCAACGCGAAAGATTGTCTCAGGCCTTCGCCTTACCTTCATAAAACGTAGTGGTAATTCGGTAACATAGGAAATGGAGCTGAGACACAGGGAGCGACCCCATATCTTTCCATCCCGACTTTACGTCAATCTATGGCTGGATTGGCTACCAACAACTTTCACCCACCATTCAGCATATTAATCTTCTAATACAATCCAACTTTGGGCTACTCGTACTCGCGTCTGGTCTTATAGCTGATTACCAGCATCAATTGGACAACTATCTTATGGCACTCCAAGCGATTGGCATAGTTGCCACACTACCCTCTACTCGGTTCAATGGAATATATTCCATATCTATTGCGATAGCGACCAGTTAGCGATACCATTTTCTTGCGTTTCATCACAGCGCCGTGCCTACCCTCAGTTGAGATTTTCCACCTCTCCTGCCCTTATAAGATGTCTGTTGCCAGCATCGGGCAAAGTCTACCTATAGAGTATCCCCTATAGTGGAACTCTTTGAGCACGCCCATGACCTCATGGAATTGAGAATACACATGGTTGAAACAATCCTTCGCGTTGATTTCTCAACGCTGATACTCTATGCAAATATCAAAGTGCAACTTGAAACTTTCGTTTCTCTGTGTCAGATATTATAGCATCTAACTTTATCAGTTGCAAGAACTTTTTTGAACTTTTTTCCATCTTCTTTTCTCAAGGTGCTCATCAGATTGATCTGCGATTTGTCCGCGTCTCTTTCTGACATCAACTATATTACATGGTGCCTATATCTATGTCAACAACTTTTTTAGAAAATTTTGAAAACTTTTTTCGTAGCAGTCCGCATTGCATCAGCGGACTAAATATGTATCAACAAACATAAGCAATGATATTATAGCAGATATTTGCAATGGTAAAAAATATAGAACACCTAAAATCTTCCGTCAATTTAAACTGCACATCACAAACGCTGTCAAAAGAGAAATTTGAAATAGTAGTTTTAAAGCAGTCATTCCGCCTGATTATCACCCTATCGTCCTCTAGAGAAGCTGTGACATTTTTTTCAGAAGACCTTAAAATAAATGTATATGGTCTTGCTATATATGTATCTATACTTACCGATTCAAATTCTATCTTGTCTTCGAGAACACGTTTAAGCTCGGTCTTATCGCCATTGGAAAATCCGTATTTACTATAGTCGAACATATGCAAATGCTCCTCTCAAGAAGTGTGTTGTGAAATATTTAGAATATAGCAATACTTCACAACACTAAGATATTAGCACCAAACCATATCATTTGCATCATATAAAATATTCCATCTAAGAAGAGAAAATATCTATATGGCCTTTGACCATTTCCCTGAAGTTCCGCACTGGCGTATCGCACATGCTGCGCTTCAATTCATCTGAAATTATTCCATTCACTTTTCTATCCTTGTTATTGTCCGCAAAGGCATCTTTGATATTTATTCCACACTTGTCTAATTCCAATGTTATCCTGTGCATTATTCCGCTCACATATATCTGTAGCGGCAACAGATTATATCCAACATAGTTCTTAGATATATTCCGCAACAGCCTATAGTAACTGAACCTATAGGAATATTCCGAACTGCCTTTGCGATTCTCCACCTTGAAACAGCTGTCTTCATGCAATCCGACTATTGGTATCTTGCATGTCCCATACCTGTTCCGTCTTTCCCATATATCAATTTCGCTCAGCTTAATCAAATCATCGGCTAATTTTTCCGATATAGATATATCATACGGCTCACCATTATCGGGCTTTAACGTTGCTCCATCCCACCATATATTTTCCGCTCTAAGGTTCTTCACAACGCTCATATCATCGTTATAGATACCTTCATATAGGCTTCTAAATAGTGTCTGTATATAGAATCCGTTATAGTCCTCATACATTCCTATATCATGGTATATCTTTTCAAACTGCGCATTGGAAATAAATTTCTTAGAAGCATTTGGTTTGGCTAATGACCAAAGAATATTCCGATCCAAGTCATTCAACATATATTCCATATCTTTATTGCCAAGATATTTGGCATACAAACCAAGGATATATATAATAGTCGTTATAGCCTTTGGGCTATTAGGATTCATTCCTAATATAATATTCTGTAAATCAACAGGTGTGCAATTTGAATAATCATATTCGCCTATAACACATAATGATTTAGCCACCTTTGCCGTGTTATCGGAATCAAATGTCTGTATAAAGTCATCAAAATTTTTCCGCAAAGACAAGCGCTCCCTTCTCTTAGTTTTGTTTTATCACTCCAACACTATCCAATATCTAAGATTATAATAAACAAAGGCGGCTGTCAAAAAACAACCGCCTTATATCAATTACTTTGCGTATGCCGCCACTGAAATTTTTCCGTATGACTGTTCAGCCTTGCTCACATAGTAATCAAGATTTTCCATCTTCTTGACTATAGTTTTATTATCAACGCCACTCTCAATATCTTTCCAGTACAAATCCCAGTCAAATACCATGTTGGTAATGTCTTTTTTCCGACCAAACAGACCCATGATACTCACCTTTCATTAAATAAAATCATAACCAAGTTCAAGACTATCGAACACGTCTTTGATTTCATCATCCATAATACCGATGTATTTTCGTGTAGTAGCCACGCTGCTATGATTGAATACATAACTTAGAATGACAAGCGCCTTATCCTTATCTTCCGCATCGTGCCATGCCCTAAAGCCGAATGATTTCCTCAAGGAATGGCTACCGATATTCTGGTTAATCCCAGCTTCCTTAGCGGCGTTCTTGATAATACGCCAAAGAGTAGTAGCTGCAATAGCGCCGTCACCCTCACGGGATTTAAACATATACTCGTCTAAATTATCCGTAGGGAACTCATTAAGGTATTCGACAATAACCTTCTTGACAGTGTTATTAAAGAACAGCTTAACAAACTTCTTCTGCTTACGTGTTTTTTTAGGTTGCAAAGTATAGAAGTCCTTAAACTTATACTCTCCATCTTTAACACTGTCCAAGAAGAAACTCCATTTAAGCGTAATCAAATCGCTTGCACGCAAACCAACATTGATACCAATAACAAACAGCAGTTTGTTCCGACTGGCAAGCTGACGATGATGTTCATCGGTAGCTTCATTGATATGCTTGTCAAATACATCAATCATAGACTTAATCTCTTCATCGGTACGGAAAGCATACACCTCAGAAGATACACCAGCAGGCTTTAATCCACCGCTATTATCACGAGCCTTCGGACTTTTAGGCTTAACATCTTTAGTGCCAATGATAACACTAAACGGAATGATATTGTTCTGCTGCCTTTCTTCCACAATAACTGGCGCAAATGCTGGACTAGCCATCATCAATCCCTTCCTCTCGTCTTTTCTTTACTATATTCTACCTTATATCAATGTAGTTATCAAGTAGATAACTCATATTTTTGCAGTCAATTTTGAAAATAAAAAAGGGTGGAACGATAAATGTTCCACCCGTCTATTATAACCTATATACAAGGTATTATTCTTCTAAATCAAGATCCAACTTATTCTTTTCAAACTTAATACGAAACTCACCATTCGCAAATTGTCGCATAAGAATCTCTAGCACCGTGTTCATAGAGAAACCAACCTGTTTACAGTAGGCACTGAAAGCATCCTTAACGTCCTTGTCGATGGTTGTATTGAGTACGACCTTATTATTTTCCACCATGCTAATCCCAATCCTCGTCACGCACACGGGTAGACTTTACGGCTACAAAATCATCGCACCATGAATCATCATCCAAGTATACAATCTCCCACTCATGCGCCTTGCAATAACCAGCTTCATCGTCCTGCACCTCAAAGCCATTATCAAACGGCTCGCAGTTACGGCAGTTGGCGCAGCAACGTGGATGAATCTTAGACATTTTTTCTCCTAACAATTAGTACAAATCAAACTCACGAATAGTATAATAGCTTTCTTCATATCTAGCAAAATAACTATCGCCATAATCGGCATCTTCATCATATGGCGGATACCACGCTATGTATTCTCCATTATATCCGCTCTCAACTTGTCTTATATATCCACAATCATCAAGATACTTTTCAGCATCGGCATACTTAGAAAAGATTCTATCTATGTCTTGAAAATTATCGTCCCCATTCCAAGCCATTGTCATACCATACAACATACACCTTGTCTTTAGCGGCTTGAGCAATCTCAATGGGCGTGTTATCAATCTTTTCCGTGGCTGCTTGTGGAATCATAATAGGTTCTTCCATGACAATAAAACCAACATCACTCATAATTTTCCAACCTAACTATATATATGGATAAACTCTAAGACAAGCAATGCAGTGCAAAAAATAAAGCAAAAGATTATAATCTTCCAGTCATCGCTATTCATACCCACAGTTTATCCTTTCTTCCGACTATCAACATACATGATACTACTTATCATATAGTTGTCAAGTAGATATTCCAAATAAAAAAGACTAGCTAAATGCTAGTCTTTAATATCAATCTTATTGCCCTTGCCTATCTTCAATACAAACTCGCCTGATACAAACTGTACCATGAACGTCTCCAATACCGTGTTCATAGGCATCCCAGCGCCTTTACAATGGGCTTTAAAGCTATCTAAAACGTCTTTGTTTATTGTCGTATTAAGCATGGCACGCTCATTTTTCTGGACATTTACTTTCATACTTGACATACGCAAGCACTCCTTTATATGTTACATTAGTCTAACTATATTGTATTGCATATAAAAGTAGTTATCAAGTAGATAAGAAAGCAGGGCTTAAACAGCCCTGCTAAAACGTTTTACTTTTCCGTATAAGACACGATTAAAAACTAATCGTCATACTCACCATACTTGCCATTAAGCCAGTCATTAGTGGTCTTTAGCATCTGTCCAAACGTCCAATAATAAGCGCCCTCAACATACTTATTCGTGAGAACGTTATTGATAATATCGTTCTTAGTGATAGCGAAATCGACCAGCTCGTCAAACGAACCGTTACCATCATAGACATAGTAAGTAACCACAAACAATTCATCATCAGACAACATCATTTCATTTGTCTGCAAAGAATCAGTATACCAATCATTACCCTTTGGATCAAGGGCAGAAGCCACACACTCATGCTCGCCAGCACAATGCTCACTGTCAGCTACATAGACAATATCCTCAAGAACATCCTCAATTGTATCATCATAAGCCCAATAATCAGCATCTTCCATACTCTTGCAAATCGCAGTCAGCATATTATACTCCTTTTATGCGGACACTAATAAACCTGCGATATATTATTACACATATTGAGCAGTGCGTCAAGGTGCCTTTGCATATCTTCTTTGAGCTTTTCTAAATCGGACTCATTCTCAATAACAAAGACACCTTGTTTATTATTGTACGCCATATCGCCCATTAGCACTCATGCTCGGGAATATCGGGAGTGGCGCAAGGCTCATAGTGCATATAGTAAAGCTCCTTATTATCATCCAAATCCACGCCAGCACCGCCATACTGAAACGCTGCAAATGCGCTACGATTGTACGCATTGTATTCATCAAAAACCTGCCCATGTTCAATTACATTACCATCGGCATCAAGCAGATAGCAATTGAAAAGCTCGCCGTTCTCGTCATAGTCACTGAATACAGCAACAACCATTCCGTTATCATACTTCACGGCATAGTCATAGGGAGTATAACCCTCGGAAATAATCTGCGTAGCGCTATCAATAAAGCCATACTGATAACTATACTCACCGACAAAATTATAATTATCGCCAATGTCTACGCATGAACACATGATAAGCATGAAATAAAGCAAAGCGGATACGCAACGAAAATCATCTTTGATATATCCATCATACCAATCATCCCAGTTGTTAGGCGTGAACGATACATAACCATCGTGAGAAGTATACTTCTTCTCAAGAAACTCCTCAAAGTTATCACGGTTCATGGCGGCATAGCCAAGCATATACTCACACAGTTTATCCGTATATGCAAAATCAAACAGGGTCGAATCAGTCTCAAAATTATACCACTTCGGGTGATACGTGCCAGTATACGTCACTTCAAAATCATCATCGTAATCAGACGGGAAAACATCCGTCCAAAGGGCATCGTTGATATAATCCACAGCGCACTTACCGATTTCATCATCAGCCTTGTCGCGCATGTCATACGGGATACATCCCCAAAGCTCTCCAAGATAAGTCTCGTAAAGCCCAGCGCAGATAAAGTTTCCAATGCAAGTAGTGGAAGTATGAATCGTATGGGTCATAGTTTCTTTCATCGTAGTACCTTTCTCTAAGGTTTTCTCTTTCCTTGCCTAATAGTATATATAGTTGGTAACTACATGTCAACTATATTTCCAATTCATATTTCCTCCACAAAAAATATCACGCCTTATAGACGGCAACACAATGAAAGGAAAGAAAGTGAGAAAAGGCGTGGGATAGTGTTGCCGCCTATGAGACGCGATATTATATATTTCGATATGGCAAGATTATAAGTTGCACCAAAAGTCATCTTCGGTAAACTCTGTACCGTGGTAAAGATTATACATCAGCCAATCAGGAATATCCGTGGGGTATGTCGCGCTTGCCAAAACATTACGCTCACTCTCAATCATCTGCGGCAATGCTTCTTGATTGTAGTAAAAATCAGTATACAGCTTGTCTTTAAGCTCATACATTTCATCATCGCTAAGTTGCTCAACCTTCATGGCAACCACCTTTCTAAGCCACTGTAGTACGTTTTAAAGCACGTTAATCCCAGGCACGTGTACCGAACTCAACTTTATCCCAACCGCCCATTAAAAAGGCGTACATCCATCCATCCACGATAAAGCACGCCTTCATAGGGTTGCTCTTATGGTCTTTCGCTTCATCCTCGTAATAAACATTTACGATATTCACGATGCCCATACTTTGCAAATGCAACAATGCTTTACGTACATTGCTACATAGCTTTTCATCGCCAATAGCTTTTGCAAGCTCGCTATACGTACCCTCGAATACATCCATCTTCATAAGATAATCCATGATACGTACTTCTTGTTTGGTAAGCTCACGAAACTTGCGCATAAGTGTATAAGTCTCGTCATAATCAAAACCCATAGTATTAGCCAATGTTATATCCTTTCAGTTAAAATTACTAGAACTCACGGTTGCGTTTGCCTTTAAGAAAATCAATATGATTTTCTGCCTGCTTCATGGTCTTGCAATTAAAATCATTCTTTCCATCTTCAAATGTAGAATAATTATATCCAATTGTTTTAAGGTTATCACTCGCTTCACGAATCTCCATGTTAGGCAAACGATAATTACTTTGCTGATAAACAATAACCTTGTCAATAGTAATCTTAACAATGCTGTCATCAAGAATACCAGTGCCGCCAATAGAACGACTATTCTTAATCAGCAAAGGAATCTTGACGTTACCATAACTGCGGCTAACATAACCAATGGTATCGTAAATCTCCATCCAGTCACGACCAGTTTCAGTATCTCCATAGAAAACACGAATACGCTCATGGTTTTTCATTGCACCATCGAGAATCTGAATAACCCTATCAGGCGTATCAAGACAATACCAAGTATCGTTGTAAATCTTATAGCGCCTGCCATTGAACTCTTTAACCTGAATGTCCATCGCAGTTCCTTTCTCACCTGCTCTTTCCTTGTTTATATAATACTCTAATCCAAAGAGATACAGTCGAGATTTTTCACCTTCACAGATCATACACAATTCATTTCAGTGTGATTTCAATTCACTACTGAAACAATAGTAAAATAAAAAGGGCGAATTACTTCGCCCCAAAAACACAATGCCACACGCACTCATTACAGCATGGCACCCAACTTTCCTTAACACTACCATCGCTAGGCACAAGAATCGGTACATCATATTTGACGCTAAGTTTTGAATGGCAGAAAGTACACTCACGGTCTTTATCTTCCCACCATTTATTAACACGTCTATATCTATCCACGATAACTCCTAAAAGAACTATTTTAAGCTGTTATACGCAGCCGCCACAGCAACCCCACTCAACATTCTCGTTGACACAGCGCTCAATTTCGTCTTTAAGGTTTGCATATTTTGCGGGAACGTTCACATACCACTCACCACTTTCAACATGCTCGTACCATTCATCATCAAACCAGACACTTCCACCGCTACGCATACAGTATTTAGGAAACTCCACTTCCTCGCCGTCAATACGCAACACAAGCGTGCCGCTACATAGATTAGGAAAATCACCATCATAAAAAACAAACTCAACCATTACAACTCCAATCAAAGCAAGTTTAAACCTCAATGATAAGCCATTCGTCCTCGGCTAAATCATCATAACACCAGCACTCATACCCATTAAACCAAACGTGCCTTTTTTCATCGTCACAATCAAACATAAAATTATTGTTATCATCGTGTTTTTGTGTGTTGATAAATCTATCAACATCAATTTGAAATTGATAAACATTCACAATAACCTTTGCAATTTCTATTGCCGCCGCCTTACTTGTATCGTATCTACCAACTTCCTCCACTCCTCCAACTTCCATATTATGATTAACAAGAATATACATTGCAATTCTCCAATCAAGTTTGTAACGTTATCTTTTAAGTTGTAACATCTAAAATGTTACATAGATAAAAACAACGTTACCAATGCAACCACTCGCCAAGGTACTCAAGCTCAAACTCCTGCTTCATAGAGTGGCGAGCGCGACGCTTCTCCTTGCGCTTCTGCTTGTTGATACGCTTAGTGTGACCAGCGCCATAGAGGTCGGCGTTGTTGTAAGCGCTGTTGTTGTTCGTGGTCTTGCGCTTGAAATCGTCCTTCATGGTTGCGTCCTTTCTTCCGCTCCCTTTCGTTAGTTATATAATACTACCAGCAAGCAACCGCATAAATGATAATGGCGATCCTCCATAATCTCTACACAATTATCCATACAAAAAAGGCGGCATAACAGCCGCCCTAATCTAGACTTCACGCAATTCTTTACCACAAAATGGACAAAAGAATATAGGCACTTTCATGGTACGCGAATCGAATACGCCATTGACTGTAACCAATTTAGGCTTGCAATCGTCCCACTCGATATAGACAACACCTCTTTTATCTTTAGTATAAATGTTCTTACTTTTCTCGCAATACTCACACATAATAACACACCAAATCGTCCGCTTTCCAAATACTAAAGTCAATTCTTATTCCAAGAAAATGAATAAACACATCATTACCATGACTTTCAACGCATGAATCATCGCCTGTACAAACCCTGCGATATTTATCAGCCTTGTATTCTACATACTTTCTTGCATCATCATACGTACTAAACCTTTTCGTTTCAAGCTCATATCTTTTCCAAGATTTTTCATTGAGCATACTATTAAACACGTACCACATCTTAGACCCATTCACACATCTAACACATTAGTTATAGAAAACATAGTGAAAAAAGTATACACATTTTTCACTATGTTAGAATAACTGTTTTAATTTTACTTCCAGTTCTTCCAGCCTAGATATTCCAAGCCGCTACCATCAAACAGCAATTGCCCCTGCTCGTCTCCGTCATAGACCTTGACGTTAATTCTCATTAGATAGTCCGTCTTGTCAATGGCAAACTTTCCACCAAAGTTATCATAGTCACCAGTAATAACATACGTAAAATCGCTATAAAAGTTTGCATCGTTGCCAACAAACTCAATATCCATATCTTGTTTGCACAACTCTTTAAGGAAATGCTGGCACCAATTACGATTATTAAGAACGGGCTTGTCACACTTCTTTCCATCAAAGCGGATATACTTCTTGCGCTTCGTACATGCGGCATTTGCAATAGCAGCGGCAATATCGCTACCATGCCCCATAAGATAGCCGTCATAGTGGCGATAGAACTTAGCCACAGTAACGTCCTTGCTCTCTTTAGTTTCCCAATCAAAAACACGATTCTTCAAGATAGTAACAGCAGGCGTACTCATTTTAACTCCTATTCATTGCAGGCAAAGCTGAACTCTTTTTTGGTAAGAACAAACCAATGCGATGAATCATCATCAGCACAAACAATTAAGACGTAATCTCTTCCAATGCCTACAACCTTGCACGTCTCACCATCGCAAGCATATAGACCAGATGAATCTTTCAAGTCGCAGTATCCATCAGACCCGTCATCGTTCTCCTCATACTCAATCCAGTAACCATAATCAGTATGGCAACCCATCATATGAGTATAAAGAGATTTAAGGTCGATGCTAAACGTCTTTTCCATCGTGGCTCCTTTCTTCCCTTTCCTTTCGACAACAATATATTACTATGCCATACATATTATTCCGTTGAGAATCACGACACTACACATAACCTACACAATTAAATACCTAAAAGAAAAGGCGGATATATAATCCGCCTTGTTTAAACTAATACTTCATTAAGCCCTCAATAGCGTCAATCACCTTGTAAAGTTCCGCTATTGCATCGCTCCAATCATCACCGTATTGCTCATTATCCTGCAAAAAAGTGATAACGTCACAAATCTTTTCAACGTCAATATCTTCCATGATACAAGCCCTTCACTCTGAAAACTTTATTTTAATTGTACCAATACTCGTTATCTGCAAGGTCATCGGGAATACAATCAGTAACAGGGTACACATCATACGGACACACATCATACTCATTGCCGTCAATGATAATATACTCCCTATCAAGAATCTCCAAATCAAGCCCGTCAAAACATACCTGCTCAATGTCGAACACCTTGTTAGTATCAGTATTCACTTTGCAACCAGAAGCAACTTCAAAACCATCGTCCCAAACGGAAACGAACGTTGCGTTCTTAATCATGGTCTTTCCCTTCGCTAAGATTCTATTTTAAGCAGACAATGCCTTATCACATCTCATAAGGAAAGCGTCAAATGGCGTTTCGGTAAACAGATAAAACATCTTCTCAATAACATCACGACCACTTTCGTCGCTATATTTCCACGTGAGAAAAATATCTTGCGCAATTCCGTTGCGCTCAAAGTCGGTTGATTTCATCAGGTCGCACAAAACAATATCAGCGTCATGCCCTTTCCACATAGGCAACACTTTAGCCCTCTTTTTTGTCTTATCCTCAATCTGCTCAATCATATATTCGGTAAAGCTACCCATGATATTCCTTTCTGTTAAATCATTTTAATCACAAAGGTTACAAATATCTTCATCGCTTACTTCGCAAATAAAAGTATCTGTATCGCTTGAGTAATCGTGATAATACAGTTCGGCAATGCCGTCATCGCTTTTGTAAATCAAAAGGTCATTCCCATTAGACAAGTTAATAACATTGTAGGTTTTCATTGCTTTCCTTCCGTTAAAAGCGTGCTTTTATCCTAAACCAAAACCCAGCTCATATCAACGCCCATCTCGTACATGCCGAAAATATCAGGCTCAACCAACATCATATCTCCATCATAGTCCTCGATAAAGGTATCCGTCTCAAAGATATACTCGTAGCGCGTGCCATCCCCGATACCATTGTCGGCATCACGATTCAGCGCACGCATGACGCGCATAGCTTCGGGCTTGGTGAAATGCGGGTGCTCATAGCCGCCGCTATTCTGCTCACAGAAACCGCGCCTGCCGTACCCAACAAGATAAGCGTCAAAGACGTTGCAATCGTCACCATCAAGACAAACCTTGACGGGCTTGAGAGTGTAAACCATATCGCTCATTTCTGCTCCTTTTTCCGAGCGCCTTTCCTTGACTACATATTACCAAAGATTTATTCCATATAGCCGAGAATCTTTGTCTACACATCTTCTCCACGGATCCTCCACATTTATGTGTGTTTCAAATGTCTGATATTTTCCGACAAATGCAACAAAAAGCGCCCACAATAGGGCGCTTTAATAACTTTAAACAAATAGATATGGCGTTTGTTCCGCGCGTTCCTTATCAAGCAAACTATCTAGCTCGTCATATGTCATTACACGCGCATGATAACCGATGGAACGATAGTACTTTGCATAGCGTTGTGCATCTTTCCGACAACAAGACGTTACCGCTTTGCTAGAGTTTGCGCTGTCAAACCCAACAACTGCAACAATCTCATTATTATCCATGATAGTTCCAATCTAATTACATGATACCGTTTTGCTTTTCATCATCGGCGAACTTTACCACCTCATCAGCCGTCAATACCTTAACATCATATCCGTCAAGCGTATATTTTGACCGATAAAATGCCACATTATTAAGGTCGCACATAGTAAACTCCATACGCTTACCAGTGCGCTTGTCAAGCGCAATAACCCATCGGCGATTATCCATTGCAATACCTTTCGTTTGGTTTTGTTCCGTGGTTTAATAATATCACGATTATGGCTACAACATATTTTCTCCATATAATTTTCCACAAAAAGAAAAGGGGAGCACATATGCGCTCCCCTAATCCGCCTGAAAGAACCACCAATCAGACACCAACCACATTCATACCAACACCAGAAAGGACGGTATGCAACATAAAAGCTAGTTCGTTTTTGTTCCGTATCATTTATGTTGTACCAACATTGTAATAAGTCGCTGCGTAGCTGTCAAGTAGTTTTCAAAACTTTTTTCGCTAATTTTCCGCGCCGATATACCCAAGGTTAATCAAGGTGTTGCGCATGTTACGATAGCGATGAACATTAACATAGCTCGACACGGCACCATAAGGACTAAGCCCCTTATATTGATTCTTTTGAGGGAAATGTTCCACCACGGTATCACGCTTGTACACGATAGTCTTTTTACGATTGACCGTCATGCCATATGGATGAAATACAAATACGTTATTATCTTCCGTGCGCACGATAACGTTAGTCCTTAGTAAATCGAATACATCTTTAATGCGATGCTCCGTCACATAAAGATACCCGCTGATAGTATCATCTGTGGACTTAAAGCGATACCACGTCTTTTGATTCTTCACAACAGGAACATCGTACTCAACATCTCCGACAAATCTGTATCCCTCTTTATATTTTTTCCGAATCTCTTCAACATCCGAATAATCGGATACCCAAATGTCACCGTCAACAAACATATGAAACCTTTCCGTGTTGTATTTGCCTTGCTTAAAGTATATCACACATATAACTAAAGGCATCAAATTCGACCCCTTTAAATCTAGTGATCCATATTTTCTCCATAAATATATATTCCGTCTCGTTAGATATTCCACAAATAATAATCAAAGTGTGGAATATCTTTAACTTGTCCACAAAAAGCGTGGGAAACTCGCAAAAGTAGCCCACTTGTCCACGTTTTTTGTGGACAACCATAGCAAAGTAGGGTAAGTTGTCCACGTTTTTTGTGGAAAAATGAACATTCCTAACAAAATAGATATAATACAAAATAGATAAATATGCTTCGCAAGATTTTCCGTATCAGTATATACAAGAAAATAAAAAAGGGCGGATAATTTTCCGCTTGCCAATGATACTTTTCTTATCTTGTCTTTGGTCGTATATTTTCCGCTTGACTACCACACTTTCAAAAGGGTCGTTTTATAGCCCTAGAGCAAAGGATTAGCCCCTATTTGCCCCGATAAGCACTCGACCCTAGTAAGTACCCATATCGAAAATATAAAGGCAAATAAAGCGTTTTATCGCGTAAAAAATGCAATACCCCACAAACGCATTTTATGGTGCATCTGTAGGGTAATATGTTTACAAGTCAACGATTGTTGTTTACAAGTCAACAATCAGATTGTGTTCTTTGATAAGCCGCCTTGCAATGCACGGGTTAATATGCTTCTTTTTCGCCAGCACGATAGTACCGCTGCCGTCCTCGCGCTTATAGATACAGTGGTCGCCAGTGCATCTAGCGTATTCATACCCGTTGCGTTTGACAATCTTAGTCATCTCTAGGTAGGTGTACTGCCGCATTTTCGCCATTGCTTTCCCAATCTCTAGTGGTCTTTGACTTGATATAAATATATCATATGCTGCTATATATGGTAGTAATTCATATAATCTACACATATATATCGACAAAGAAAAAGGCGGTATCGCTACCGCCTTAATCTCTAGGCAACCATGATAATATCGAATTGCTCGATACCATCAAGGATATACCAATCACATGCGCCGTCTAGAGCCTTCACGTCCTCGGGTGCATCGCCCCAAGTGCCGCTATAGACCTCCTTGCCGCCCACGTAGGTAATGACCTTCTGCTCGTCCCTAACGTCCATCTTCTTACCCTTCTGCTATTGTCAACCCATCGGGCTTATCCCCTTTGGTTGATATTATTATTGCACTGATAGAGTCTATGAGTATCGAGAATCTTTAACTTCACAAAGTCTACACATATCAATGGTCAAAAAAAAAAGACCGCCTAAATATAGGCGGTCTAGCTTTAGCAAAAGTCATCCAAGGTAAACATAAATGCCGCTGCTTCTCTGTCGCTAGAGATAATATCTCCACGATACTTAACAAACTCGCACACAAAATCTCCATGCTGTTTCAAAAAATAGTCAAACGCTGCCGCTGCTTCTCGCTGTCCTGCTACCTCCTTGCCATGCCTGTTTGCATTATAGAGACAATCATAATTTCTATCGAACTTAGCAAGAAAATCAGCGATATTAAAATTGAAAACCATCATTCAACCTTTCTTTTGGTTTCCCTTGTTGATTAAATAGTACCATAGCTTTGCCGTGTTCATATTATCTACACAGATATACATGCAAAAATAAAGCCCACCTTTTTCGGTGGGCTTGTCGCTATCCCCTATAGTCTAGCTTGATAACACAACTCGAATGACCGTCACGTTGTATATACATGTCGGGTTCAATTGCCCTTACCTCGCAATTGTCAAACCAAGGATATTTTTGCACCATATCAAAAGGGTATCCCTCAATGGATAGCGGCGCTTTGTCTTTAGCATAGACAAGCACGTTAACCATGCCGCCCCAAACATTCCGCAAATCTTTGAACGTCATCCTATATCGCCTTTCAGTTTGTTTCTTTTCTTGATTAGATATTACCATGCTTTACTTATCTCCATACCATCTTCACAAAATTATATCCAGACAAAAGTTTCTAATGGTTAACTAAAAAATAGACATAACTGTAGCTCAATAAATAAGTCATTATGAGTGGCGTATGTAGGTCGCTTTGTCCTCCCGACTAGTTACATAATACCATACTTTTAAGTTGTGTAAGTGTGATCTACGAACTCCATAATTTCTACACAAATGAACACACAAAAGAAAAAACGTTTCTAACGAAACGAAAAGCGCCCACCTTTTCGGTGAGCGCTAGAATCTAAAAGCCGAAACTTTTCTTTGTGCGCGTCTCCATGATGGGACGCTTTTCCTTATAACTATAGGGCATGAAATCATAGCCGAAAATATAAGCGCGTTGAATTGCTCCGCGAACATCCCAGCCGTAAACCTCGACCAGATGCCGCGCGTAACGCTTGCGCGGTTTAGAGCAAAGCTCCCACGTCCCTACAAGCTCCGTGCCGTCCTTCCTGCCTTCGACTATCGCGTGCAAGTACTTACCCGTGCGCGTGATGGTTTTCATTTTGTGCCGCCTTTCTCGCGTCCTTTTTGTTGGCTAAATAATATCACGATATAAGCGCCTACATATTTTCTCCATATATTATTTTATCCGTTTCCCTACCTTGCTTTGGTTGCTTTGGTTTATCCGCTAAATGCACTAGGGTAGTCCAGCCGCTTTTACCGCTCTAAGCCCACAGAATCGAGAATAAGGACGGTTAAATATCTGTCGGGTATAAGTTATTCAGTTCGATAATATAGGGGCTTAAATCGGCTCTCAGTGCCTTATATTCTATTGTCGATATTGATAGTGAATTAGTAGCATTTAAAGATAAAAAAATAGGGGAACGTTGCCGCTCCCCTTTGGTTGGTTGCTTAATCAAAAAGCGCCTGAATAATCTTCAAATCGTCCTCGGGAATATCCCAGTAAAGCCAACCGTGACCATAGGTGTAAGGCTCGCCGTTATATTCCACCTCATAAAGTCCAACGCTTTTAAGGTACTCGCAAGCGCTAGTATAATCGTAGCGATTCCCCTTCGACTCCCAGTCCTCAATCGCTTTTTCTTGCTCGATAGTGCCAGCGTGCATATCGTTTAGATGGTACAGTTTCCAAAGACGATAAATCTCCATGAACTGTTTGTTTTTCGTGCGCTTTGCGATTGAATCTAGGCATTGACCACCAGCAAGCGTATCGGTTTTCGACTGATTATAGACGATAGCCATAGCGGAAAAGCAAGGCTTACCGTTCTTTTCTTTCAGTTCAACCTCAACGGTAACGGGGTTAATCTTGCGTCCACGACCATAGTAGTCAATCTTGCCAAAATCAAAAGTCTTAGTAGCCAACGTTCTTTCCTTTCCTTGTGGTTGGTTTCTGTACTTATAATTTATCACTTATTGAATCGAGATTGTCGAGAATCTTTATCTCCATAATCTGAACACAATTAAAAATCAGTAAGGCAATCAACGCTTTGTTTCTCGATGAAAATATAGGCGCTGTCCTCGCTTTCGCTGTCAATGCCCAAAACATTCTCGCAATACATTTCGCGCATTTCATAGGCTATATCGTATGTAGTGCCATAGGCAACGCGCCGCATATTGCCAAATGTATTATCCACGACCATATAGATACAAGCGCTTGCACAATCGTGCATCTTGTCCGTGGTCGTGTGAATCTTGATGGTATCCATTTTCAAGCCCTTTCGGTTGGTTCTTCCGATGATTAAATAATACTAAATATCAAGCGCATATAGCCGACAATCTTTCACATCATATTTTCAACACAATTCAACCTAGATAAAAAAAGGATGGTTGCCCATCCTTTTTAAATCTCGTATGGTCTTTTCGGCTCGAATGTCTTAAAGCCGAAAATTACATTGCGGTACTTTTCGGGTACGTAATCGTATTTAGTATACGTAAAATCATCCTCGCCATACTTGCGCAAAACTACTACCTCGTCATACCAAAGGATAGAATCGTAACGCGCACGATAGCATACCCAAGCCCGCTTTGCCTTGCCAGTGTCGCGCAACTCGGCAACATCCCCAAGTTTACGGTAGTGGCACAGAATCGCGTCTGCACCGTCAAAGTTGCACTTGCCCATAGTCTAACCTTTCTCGTGGTTGGTTTCTGTACTTATAATTTATCATTGTTCACGTGCATCCAGTCCAGAATCTTTACCTTCACAATCTCTACACAACATTAAAAGTTCAATTTTAAAGTTCAATTTAGGTTGCGCATTAGTTCGATTAGTTCAATTTAAAATTGAACTCGTGGTTCAAAATTGAACTTTGTGGATCTATGGAGATTGTGTGGAGATTTTAGATTGACGCTTGACACAAAAATCGCCCTATCCTATTATTATTATTAAGCTAGAGGACTGTCTATTTTTGGTAACGATATTTTCCGCCACAGTATCAACACAATTGAACATAGACAAAAAAAGAGCGGCTAAAAGCCGCTCATGGTGCTAAATACTGTTCCATCATCGCAAGTGGGGTATCTATCTTGCATTAGTTCCGTCCAGCTCGGGGCATCATCGCTATACGTATAATCATCATCCTCGTCCTCGTAATTGCTCACATGGATAAGTCCAGTGTTATCCTCGGTAAACTTCATGTTCCAGTTATCGGCGATAGTGTTAAGCGTATCCGCAAGCTCGTTATCGTTGAGTTCATAGACAAGTTCGATAGCCAAGAGCTTGTATCCCAGCTCGTCAACAAGTGCCGAAAACTTCCGCGTGTTCGTCTCGTTCATTGTTCGTCCTTTCGTGTTGGTGCCTTTCGTTAGTTATATATTGCCATAGTTCCACGCTAGATAGCACGACAATACATGCCTACATATTTTCTCCACACAATCACACACAACTAAAAGTTCCATCTGGTTAACTTTAAAATGTACAGAACTGTAGAGAAAGTGTAAGTCATAATAGGTGGGCTATGTTCGGTGCCTTTGTCCCTCCGACTGATTACATATTATCATTTATCCGTGGCGTGTGCGCGAGATTTTCCATACACACAAAATGAACACAATTATCCACACAAAATAAAAGCGCCCCAGAATCGAGACGCTTTCATTTATTACTTTAGCAGATTCTCCAGATACCAAGCCTGTTTGCGCCAATGCTCCGCAGATTCTTTATCGAAACTATCGCAGATTTTGGCGCGGTATTTATATTCTTCAATGCGCCGCTTGATTTTCTCATTCGCCAGTTTTTCCAGCTCGTCCAATTCGTTTTCCACCTTGTCAAACTCAGCTTCCAGCTCGTCAAAGCTCATTGTTCCAACTCCTTAATTAGTAGGTACGTATTATTAAAATACCATAGTCGTATATCATATGGTCGAGATTTTCCACGTACATATAATCTTCATAATTATCCGTACAAAAAAAGAGCGCCCATATAGAGCGCTCAATGCGGCATATATATTCCCAGTTATTCCGCGCCGCTTTAGGAATAACTAGTACGTTCCGTATGCTTAGGCGGTGAACGTTGCCGCGCCACTTACCGCAACTTGACCACTCCTTTTTCCGTTGCGCTTGCGTTGACTACTACTATACATATATTTTTTCGTGGGCAACCGACAATCTTTCCGTACACAATTCCTCCACAATTATTCCGATGGTGATATATACTCAATGTTTTTCCGCGTGTCAAGTATAATTATTCTATTCATATACTCTCCACAACTTTCCGTGTGATCTACCGCAGTCGATTTTCCGTGTGTGTATTTTGTATGCAGATTTTCCGTAGCTATTGCAATTCAATCTTCCGTGTGGTACTCGCGTTTGATTTTTCCGCGTTTGTGTTGATAGCGTGTATCTTTTTTCCGCGCTCGCGCTTTATTCCGTGTCGTGCTAGCGAACTTTTTCCGTGGCGTAGGCGTGGCGCGTTGGCGTTTATCCGTTTATCAATTTTTCCGCGCACGCTCCAAACCTACAATCGTTGATAAAACGTTTTATCTTTTGATTTAAGGGCATATTTTCCGTGCAACGTCTACGCACTAAGGGATGCCGTTTATCAAGCCGTGTGCGGCATTTGTCCAGCTAGATATATATATTTAGGTACCCTAACCATGATAAATAATTGGTATCTAAGTGGTATGTTCTTTACCATAGATTTTCCGCGCGGCCACCTTAATTTTCCGTGAGTGTCAATAGATTTTCCGCAACACATAATTTTTCCACACGATAGATATTTATTATCCGTGATAGATTTTTATCATGGATATATTCCGACTGATATGGTAGCAATTATAATATTCCGACTAAGCATAATGTTATATACGTATATAACGTATTAGATATATGTAATATTCCATATGTATATAACGTCAATATATTTTCCGACTAGTAACATTTATAACCATTATAATGTTTATAACGTTATATATATTTTCCGTTAGGTAACGTTATTTTTTCCGTAGCAATTCAATTGATATTTTTCCACTCACAATTTAATTGTTATTTTTTCCGTAACGTTATTGTTTGTATAACATTTAATTCCGACTAGACTAGTAGTAATTATTTTCCGACTGATTAGATAGCATTTAAATGTTAGTAGGTAGGTGTCATTTTTCCGTGAGCTTGCCTACAATTTTCCGTGTGTGTATATACATATATATAATGTTATATACATTATAATGAGTTGGTATTAGTATCATTTTTCCGCAACGTATTGTTATCAATTAGCTATCATTTTTCCGTGGCGCGTGTTAGTTTTTCCGTGGCATATTGCTATCAATTAGGTAGCATTTTTCCGTGGTGTGTGCGAGATTTTCCACAAAAGACAACACGATAATATAGTTCCGTATAGGTTGTCAATAGATTTTCCGCAACTATTTTTCCAACCATAGAATCTCTATAATCTTCCGCGCTAGGCTCGAATGTTCCGTTATCTTTTCCGACTAGCGCGGTGGCATTTATCCGCATAAGGCAATGAGACGTGATTTAAGGGCATAATTTTTTCCGCGCTTGTCCGACTAGGGGCTATCGTTTTTCCACGCCTTAAAACGCATTTGAGCGCCTTAGTTTTTCCGTAGTCGCTAGTTTTTCCGTGGTGTGTGCGCCTAGTTTATCCGTAATGCGATTATTCCAGTAACATTTTTCCGCAAAAAAAAGAGCGGATAAAATATCCGCTCCATTTTTTTTCTACCCGAAAATGTTCCATATGTTAGCAGGGTATCCAGTCGCTAGGCAAACCAAAAAACAAAAGATTCTTACCGCGATTATTCCAACCGCTCCAAAAATAATTCCAGCCATAACCTCCTTGCCCTCGGGTGTGTGCATCCAGTCTACAATTTTCCGAAACATTTTTCCATCCCTTCGGTTGTTTCGCGTACCACTCCATTTTAGCGCGTTTTGATATTTTCCAGCCTATGATTTTCCAGTGTGTTAGTTTTCCATAGTTTCTTCATATCTGTTTTTCTACAAATGTTCCATAGATTTTCCACAGTTTCTCCATATCCCAGTCTAGGATTTTCTCCATGAAACTTCCACAAAGATTCCATCAAAGCTCCATAGCTTTTCCATCAGATGCACATAAAATCTCCATCAAAGTTCCATAAAGATTCCATAGATTCTCTATGATTTCTCCACATTTTCTCCACAACTATGGATCGCACACAAAATCTCCACATTTTCTCCATATTTTCTCCACGAAAAAATTATAGAATCTCCATAACTTTTTCCATAAAAAAAGGGGAACTCTGGATAGAGTTCCCCTAATTCTAGCTAGTATTCGGGTTCCTCCCAATACCAGTAATGTATGGTCGCTTCGTTCATAATAGTACATGCAACATCGGTTGCCGAAAAATCGCTATTGTCGTCAATGTCGGTGTGCTCGTATATGTCTTTAGCGATATGCTCCACAACGTCAAGATATTTGCCGCTATCGTCCTCGATAGTCTCGTTATCGCGGACAAAATCGAGCATACGCCCATATGCAACGCTACTACCAGCATTATACCAGTCGCGCTTGATGCACATGTTCATGATATTTCTCGTGGACGTGTTCCAGCAGTAGTGACGCAGCGCGTTACGTGTGTTGTTCATAGTTGTACCCTTCTTTTTGGTTGGTTGGTTGGTTGGTTGGTTGGTGTGAGCGTGCATAGTTTCGCACGCTCACACCTTGCCGCTATTTAATATAGCGGTATCCCAGTTCGGGCGCGTGTACGGCAGGCGAAAAATCGCTCATACCGTTTGCGTACAGTGCGCATTGAATGGCAGTGTAGCATAGCTCGCCGTATCCATCCAGTACCGCCTTCCGCTCACGCACGAACTGATAGCGGGTCTGGTTGGGCATATCGCAACGCCAACGGGCTAGAATGCGCCCGTTGCGGCGATTAAGGCGGATGCAAACGCGCCCTTGACTGTCCAGTGATTCATAGAACTTTACCATAGTCTTTTCCCCTCTGGTTGGTTGCTATCTGATAGGTTTCAATTGTAGGCTATCTCCCACGGCTGATAGTAGTTATCGGGCAATAGCGGAACAATAGTTATAGGTAGGCGTGATATATGCAAACGTGAGTTCATCGGTTGCGGGGTCGCGGAGCTTGAAACCACACGTAAACATAAACGTGTTGTAGCTGATGATACGGAAATCGTAGCCGTCATACTTGAGCATGAGGTTGCGGCAATAGGCGTATGCGCGTGCCTTTTTGTCGCTATAGCGTCCATACA
>ERZ779866.142-NODE-142-length-75202-cov-6.397727_pt1 | contig 75202 bp, 59 predicted proteins | sample MGYA00511248_ERZ779866 | MGnify/ENA primary metagenome ERZ779866 (study PRJEB29588, sample SAMEA2155758) | human gut metagenome | biome: human gut; feature: human-associated habitat; material: faeces | place: Denmark | collected 2008/2010 ... | reverse complement strand
CAGCCACTTCCACCAAATCCACACCGGCTTCTTCGGCCATGGCCAAAGCTTCCGAGGTGCGCACAATACCGATTTGGGTGCCGTCGACACCCGTCAAGCGAATTTCAGGCACTCGAATCTCACGATTGATTCGGTGCGTACGTTCTTGAGCTATGATCGTTCTCCTAAATACTCAAATAGATCTCGTCGCGCGTGACAGCGCGAAGCGCCTACTTTACCACTTTTTCCTTGATTTTTGGGAGTTTTTCACACAAAAAACAACACTCTCAGGCACTGCAAAAACAAAAACGCCCGACAGCCGATTATTTTTGACCATCGGGCATCTTCAGAGAATCAGTCAGGCAGCTTAGCCGTTAACCTTTTTATCGTTTTCTTCAACCACACGCGCGATAAAGTCTTCGACCTTCATCACGCCAAGGTCCTTGCCGCCGCGGGCGCGAACGGCCACCGTGCCGGCTTCCATTTCCTTGTCACCCACCACAACGATGTACGGGAGCTTTTGCAAGCTCAATTCGCGGATCTTGTAGTTGATCTTTTCGTTGCGCACGTCTTTTTGCACGCGAAGTCCCGCGGCCTTCATCTTGGCGGCAATCTCATCCACATAACCGGCTTGGTGTTCGGTAATGTTGGCAATAGCCACCTGAACCGGCGAAAGCCACACGGGCATGGCGCCTGCGTAGTGTTCAATCAACATGCCGATCCAACGTTCCAAAGAACCGATGATGGCGCGGTGCAGCATCACAGGCACTTTTCTCGAATTGTCTTCGGCCACGTACTCGGCGCCTAAACGTCCCGGCATTTGGAAGTCGACCTGAATCGTGCCGCACTGCCAAGAACGGCCCAGGCAATCTTTGAGATGGTACTCGATCTTAGGACCATAGAAAGCGCCTTCGCCCGGCAGAATCTCGTACTCAAGTCCCAAATCATCCAAGCTCTTCATCAACGCGGCCTCGGCCTTGTCCCAAGCGGAATCTTCACCGATGCGCATTTCAGGACGCGTGGCCACCTTATAGGCGATATTGTCAAAACCGAAGGTGTGATAAACCTCTTTGACTAACTTCGAATACGCCTCGCATTCGGACAGAATCTGATCTTCCGTGCAGAATATGTGACCATCATCCTGCGTGAAGCCTCTCACACGCATCAAGCCGTGCAGAGAACCGGACGGTTCATTGCGGTGGCATTGACCGAATTCGCCCAAACGCATCGGCAGATCACGATAGCTGCGCAGCGCGGAGTTAAAGATCTGAATATGACCCGGGCAGTTCATGGGCTTTAAGGCGTAGTAGCGGTTTTCGGACTCGGTCGTGAACATATTTTCACGATACTTCGCCCAGTGACCGGAGCGTTCCCACAGGGAGCGGTCCAACACCTGAGGTGCCTTCACTTCATCGTAACCGTTATCTTGGTAGATGGTGCGCATGTATTTTTCGACCTGTTGCCACAAGGCCCAGCCCTTGGCGTGCCAGAAAATCATGCCGGGAGCCTCTTCCTGCAGGTGGAAAAGATCAAGCTCCTTGCCCAAACGGCGATGGTCGCGCTTTTCAGCTTCGGCAAGCATCGTGAGATAGGCTTCCTGATCCTCCTTCTTTGCCCAGGCCGTGCCGTAGATGCGTTGCAGCATTTCGTTCTTGCTGTCGCCGCGCCAGTAGGCACCGGCCACCTTCATGAGCTTGAAGACCTTGAGCTTGCCCGTGCTCGGCACGTGAGGACCGCGGCACAAGTCCGTGAAGTCACCCTGGCGATAGAGCGAAATGATTTCGCCCGCGGGAATTTCGCTGATGATTTCAGCCTTGTAGTGTTCGCCGATGCTCTTAAAGTAATCAATGGCTTCGTCGCGCGGCAGCGTGTAGCGCTCAAGCGGGATGTCCTTCTTCACGAGTTCCTTCATACGCGCTTCGATCTTTTCGAGATCTTCGGGCGTAAAAGCGCGTTCGAACTTGAAGTCGTAGTAAAAGCCGTTTTCGATGGCCGGTCCGATCGTCACCTCCGCCGTCGGATACAGCTCTTTAACGGCCTGAGCCATTAGGTGCGAAGTCGAGTGGCGGATCAACTCGAGAGCTTCGGGGTCCTTTGCCGTAATGATGGCAACCTTGGCATCCGTTTCAACGACGTGAGACAGATCGACGAGCTTGTCGTCAACCTTGCCGGCGAGAGCCGCCTTGGCAAGGCCGGCACCGATGGATGCTGCAATGTCGCCCACAGAGAGCGGCCCTTCGTATTGACGAACAGAACCGTCGGGCAAAGTGATGGAAAGCATTTCTATTCCCTTTCGTTGTTAGCGTTGCGCAAATGGCTTCACGCGCGGCCGAAATAAAAAAAAGAGTGCTGACTCTGTGAGCCGCACTCTTTTCCTATTCAACACCCTCGCGCGCCCGCAGACTTACTGTTTGCAGGTCTTCGTCGTTCGTACGATCTTAGACGCGCACATTTGCTAGGTGTCTCCAAAAAATTCTGGTAGGCACAATTGGACTCGAACCAACGACCCCCACCATGTCAAGGTGATGCTCTAACCAACTGAGCTATGTGCCTGAGAGATGCGAACTATACCCGTGCTTTTTCAGGAATGCAAGTCTTTTTTCGAATTTTTCTCAACTTTTTTGCGTGTTTACGCATAAGTTATTGATTTTACTGTAAAACAATTTTTCAGACAAATTTTCTGAAAATGCGAAAAATCGGCATCTTCAACAGTTGACGCTCGTTTCTCTTTTTCGCTGCTTCGTAGTGAAAAAAAAGCCGCCAAGACGAATCCCGACGGCTCTCGGAAACATCAGGCGCGGCGTACGCTCATCACGCCTTTGAGTTCACGCAATTGCGAGAGCGAACGGCGAAGATCTTCCGACGAGCGAATCTCGATCGAGATGCGCATATGCGCGTCCCCCTTCACATTGACCGTGTTCAGACCCGTGATGTTCTGCTTTTCCCGCATAAACACTTCGCTCACATCTTTGAGCAACCCTTGACGGTCTCGCGCCACGATGTAGATATCGACCGGGTAGACCGCTTCGGCCTGGTTGCCCCAGCCCACTTCAATCATGCGTTCCTGATCGTTGGCTACAAGGTTCTTGACGTTGGGGCAGTCAATGCGATGAATCGTAACGCCTCGACCGCGCGTAATAAAGCCGATGATTTCGTCGGGCGGAGCCGGATGGCAGCACTTTGCAAGCTGTGTCATCAAACTGTCGATGCCGACAACAAGCACATTGGACTTGTGGCTCTTTTGCGCTTGAGAGCTTCTCACGAGCACTTCGGGTTGAGGCTCGGGTTCTTCAATTTGTGGCTGCACGGCCTGTTCGAGCGCCTTGAGGCTGAACTCTTCCTTGGCAAACGCCACGCACAAATCGTCAACCGAGTCGTAGCCCAGGCGCTTGGCGAGTTCTTCGAGCTTGACGGCCGTCTTACCCAAACGAGCAAGTTCCTTGTCGAGTCGTTCGCGACCAGCCTGCGTCTGTTCCGCAAGCTTTTGCGCGTTGAACCACTGACGCACCTTGGTGCGGGTGCGCGCGCTCACGGCAAAGCCAAGCTCAGGATTGAGCCAATCGCGCGAAGGTCCGCCCGTCTTTGCCGCCACGATTTCAACGGTTTGACCGGTCTTAATCTGCGTATTGAGCGGCACCATCTGACCGTCAATGCGCGCACCGCGGCAACGATGACCAAGCTCGGTATGCACTTGATAGGCAAAGTCGATCGGCGTCGCCCCCTTTTGGAGTTCCACCACTCGCCCCTGAGGCGTGAGCGCATAAACGTGATCGTCCTCAAGGCCAGGTTCGGCGGGAGGCGCCACATCGCTCTTCCAATCGAGCAGCTGACGCAACCAGGCCACGCGCTGCTCTTCGGCTTCAGCGCCCTTGTCCTTGTTGGAATTGCCGGTTTCCTTGTAGCGCCAGTGCGCGGCCACGCCAAGTTCTGCAAATTCGTGCATCGCACGAGTGCGGATCTGAATTTCCACGGGACGTCCGTTGGGATCGGTCACCACGGTATGAAGCGACTGGTACCCGTTGGGCTTGGGATTGGCGATGTAGTCGTCGTACTCCTTGGAAAGCACGGTGAAGTTTTCGTGCACCAACGACAGCACTTCGTAACAGTGCTCCACCGTATCAACAATGATGCGCACCGCACGAATGTCAAAGAGCTGATCGAAGCGCAGATGCTTGCGGACCATCTTTTTATAGATGGAATAGATGTGCTTCGGGCGACCGCTTACTTCGGCTTCGATACCGTTGGCCTTCAGCAGCATCTGGATGCGCTCGACGCAACCGCGCATAAAGGCTAAGCGCTGCTCGCGTGTTTCATCGAGCTCTTTGGAAATCTCATTGTAGATTTCAGGCTCCGTGAAGCGCAAAGAGAGATCCTCGAGCTCCCACTTCATCTGCCAGATACCCAAACGATTGGCCAGAGGCGAATACAAGGCCAGCGTTTCACGACCGTATTCGTCTGCCCCCGGTGCACGCGACTGCGCAAACCAGCGCAGCGTCTGCAGACGGCTTGCCAGACGCAAAACCACCACGCGCAAATCGTGGCACATAGCCAAAAGCATGCGACGAAGTGCTTCAGATTGATAGACAGCACCGCTCTCGCGGTTGTCGGAACGAGCGCGCTGACTGACGTGCATCAGCTGCTCGAGATCTCGCACAAGCTGCAAAACGTTCTTGCCGAACGTCTTCTCGATCCAACGATCCGCATCATGGATACAGTCCGTGACGGAAAAGAGGTAGGCCGCAACGATCAATTCGTCGTCGTTACGGACGCCTTTCAGAATTTCAGCCATGCCATCGGCATGGGCCAGTCGGGGTTCTCCGGTGTAAAGCTTTTGATCCAGATAAAGCGGTTCGACCAAGCTGCGGGCCAACTTCCAGTCCACCGGAGCCGCTTCCCCGTCTGCCTCGGGGGTCTTGACCTCGATGTCTTCTTTGTGCTGCATGTTTCTCTCTTCTTTTCGTTTTGCATGCTCACGGCCTGCGGTGGCATGCAACTGTCTTTCCGAACTAAGTGCGGACAAAAAAATAATATCCGCCAAGGCGTTACATTCTACCGCCCCATTAATTCCGTCAAGGATGCTGCAATCAATCGAAACAGGCAAACACAGGCTGACGCACTTTGGCAAATGCAAGCATGGGCCGACCGCGCAGGCAGAACTCGCTCATGCGCTCCCGCCTGCGCAAGCCTTCCTTCAGCCTTTAGAAAAGCTGCCGGTACTGAAGCGAAAGCGAGCCGGACTGCTCCCGATCCGAAGCTCGTTCATAATTGCCTGCCAACAGCAGAGTCCAGGCGTAAGGCTCCGTTTTGCCTTCATGGTTTCGGCTCCAGAAGTACGATTTGGAGTCCGAATATCCGCTGCTCGCAAGCTCGATCCCCGCCTGCAGTCGCACGGCAAAGCTCTGCGCACTGTCGTAGGAGGCCACCGACGAAGCGCTTCCGTCAAACAAACGGCTTTCGATTTCCCAATCGGTATGACCGACAGAAGTACGCATGGAAACACCAAACTGCGGTTTCACGCTCACAAGGTCGGCAACGTCAAACCGCCAACCCGCATCGGCTCCCACTTCCAGGGTTCCCCAGACACGGTTGTCCGCAGTGGTCGTGAATCCTTCACCGGCCACTGCGCCGTCTCTGTCGCTGTCAAAAATCGAACCGTCGTGCATCTTGGCCGTCGTCACGGACAGCTGGGCAAACGGTTCAAACAACATCTTTTCAGTAAGCGATCTTGCCGTAACGCGCGCCACCGCTGTCAAATAGTCGATGTCCACATCCGTGTCCAGACGATGGCCGACGGAACGCTGTTCGGCGTCGCCCGCAGCACGGGAGTACGCCAGCCCCAAACGCAAAGTGAAGTCATCGAAATGTCTTGCTGCCGCCAAAGACACCGTTGCCACGGACATGTCACCCGACGTGCGTTCGATCACGCCTTTGCTGTCGGTGTCGATCCCGGCAAAAGACACGGCCACCGTCGTAATCCAATTGCCGAACATGGCAAAGTCGTAACCCAATGCTCCGGCCGTCACATCCGCTTCGAACCCGAAGTCGCCGCTTCCGCCGGAAAAGATTTCACCGGCCTTAATGCGACCGGACTGGCCGTGTGCCCACCAATGGCCCTTGCCTTCAAAAAGCGACAGATCATGCGTCATTACCGTTGTGACCGCATCGTGAACCGCGCGTTCGGCCGCCGTGGCAATGCCCGACGTCACCGGCAAAAAGATTGCACCGTCAACCACGTTGGAGTAGGCGTCACGCCCCACGTTTTCTTCCGGCAGCGTATCGAAAATAAAGCTGTAGCCCGGGCGCTGCATCAGAATGCCTTCCTCTTTATTCCGGTCGGCCAGACCTTCCACGTGCCCCACCAGAGCTGAGCCCTGCAGGCCTTCGAAATCCTTGCACCACAGACGCGTGGCGATGTTGTCTTTGATCTGGATGCGAGCGCCGCCGAAAGCGTGAACATTGCTCGGATCAAAGTCGCCGATGTCAAATGCCTGTCCGCTCCAGTTGTAAAGAACCAGCTCTGCATCATTCTCGGCAGTGATGCGGCTCTGATCCATTCCGGTGAGAACGCCCAGGCTCACGGGATCGCTCGCGAAGCTTTTGGTCTCTTCACTTGTGAAATCCACGATCCAACGGCCGTCGTTACCGATGTGGATGCCTTCTTCGGCAGCCTTGTCCTGACTTACATCTTTGCCGATCACCACGGAAATTCCATCGACAATCCCGGGATTGGAACTCGTGATCAACGTCGCTCGCGAAAGCGAACCGGTGATGACTTTGCTTGAGTTGAGCACATGGCCAACGGTCCTTTGCAACTCTTCGATGTTCTCACCGTCCGCAAGACTCGAACCAAGAATTAGCGTTCCTTCCCCTGTTACATTGACAGTCCTCTGATCGCTGTCCGTCTCCGGCGCCTGAGGCGATCTGTCGACCGCCTCAATGTGCCGAACAACCAGCACGCGGTTGATGGGGTTCAAACTCGAATCATCGGATTTGACGCCGGCGACCGTCACGCTTGCTCCGGCACCCAACTGCAGCGTACCGATACGAAGAAACGTTTCACCGCCCTCTTGGCCGCTCGTTTCACCGATGACCAAATGTCCGGCTTGTGCATCAAACGTTCCCAGATCACCGATGCCGACGTAGTGAAACGCGTTGTCTATTTCGCTGACGATGCTCCCTTCCTTCATGTCCAAACCACCGACTATGTCATAGGTGGACGGCTGCCCATGGCTCAAAAAAACGGTGCCGCTGCCGCGAATCGCCGTATCGGCCTTGATGAAAGCATTCTTATCAAGATAGAGATATACGCCATCTTCAAGAAGAACTCCTACAGAGCTCCCTGACTGGCTCAAATCAATGTTTACGTCTAATTCAGGCGCGAAACCCTCAGCCCAAAGGTGAACATCTCGCAAGCCATCACAGTTCAAGGCCATGAGACCTACCGTTCCGCTCGTTATCTCTAACACGCCAGTTTTGATGAACTCTGTTCCTGTCGTAATACCTTGGTAATCTGCAATCACAGATGGTGAGTCGTCAATTGAATCGAAATTAGTGATTTGGTTTCCGAGCGCAGCCGGAGAAATTGCTCCGGCAAGAAGAATCGCTGTCAATACATTGAGGTTCGAGCGGTTCATGAACACTGTCCCTTTTGATTGGTTATAGGTTTTCAAAAGGACGGCATTCTATTGTCTGTAGCGAAATTTAAGCTGCATACCTCAAAAGTGGTACTGATGCACAAAGAAAAAAAAAGCGGCCGCCCTCTCAGGAAGCCGCTTTTTCCGTTTTGTCGCTGCCTGCCCGACGCTTCGAACAGGCCTATTTCCGATTACAGGAAAATGATGTCGACAATGAAGAACGTCGGGAACAAAATGCCGACCGACCAGAGCATGTAGCCAAAGAAGGAAGGCATCTTGACGCCGCGTTCGCGCACGATGCTCACGCTCATCAGATTGGGAGCATTGCCGATGTAGGTCACCGCGCCCATGAACACAGCACCCATGGAAACGGCCATCAGCGTGTGCGAGTGCGTGGTCATCATTTCAATGGGATCACCGCCCGCGAGGTTGAAGAAGGCCAGATAGGTCGGCGCATTGTCGAGGAAGGCCGACAGCGAACCGGTGAGCCAGAAGAACATCACGTTGTTGAATTCACCGTTTTCGTCCGTCACGAGAGAGACGAGCGGAGCGAATGCACCTTCGTGACCGGCACGCAACATTTCGAGCACCGGCACAATGCACAAGAAGATGCCGAAAAAGAGCTTGGCAACTTCCTTAATCGGTTCCCAGGAGAACTGGTTGGCTTCGCGGGCACTCTTGGAGGTGGTCAGCACGGACAAGATGGCAACGGCAATGAAGATCGCATCGCGCAGCAGACCCTGTCCGGTCAAGTGCACGCCCAGAACATTGATTTCAATGTCGGACTTCCAGATGCCGCTCATCAGCACGGCGCCGATGATAATGGCCAGATAGAGCAGATTGATGCCGCCGTCGATGCCAAAGGGCTTCGGTTCGACCGCATTGGGATTAAACGAGCCTTCAGCCACCTCCTTCTTAAAGAGGTAGGTGTCAATGGCGAGATAAATCGTAAGCAGAATCGCGAGCGTCACCAAAAGCGGCAGGATCAGATGCTGCGCCGTCCAGAAGAACGTCACGCCGCGCAGGAAGCCCAGGAACAAAGGCGGATCGCCCAGGGGCGTCAGACAGCCGCCGATGTTGGCTACGATGAAAATGAAGAACACGAAGGTGTGCATCTTGTAGCGACGGCCTTCGTTGGCAGCCAACAGCGGACGAATCAGCAACATGGCAGCACCGGTCGTACCCATAAGGTTAGCGACGAAGGCGCCCACAAAGAGGATGCCGGCATTGACGATCGGACGACCGACGAAGCTACTGCGAATGTGAATGCCGCCGGCCACGATAAAGAGAGCGCCGACGAACAGAATAAAGGGCACGTAGTCGCCGATCATGGCGTGCGCAACCGAGCCGACGGCCACCTCTGTCGGGAAGGCCATGAAAATCGGGATCACGCAGCTCAACCCCCAAGCAACGGCGATCTTGCCGTAGTGGTGGTGCCACAGGTTGGGAGCGATGAGCGGCACAAGGGCAATGGACAAAAGAATGCCCGCAAACGGAATTGCCCAAGTAATGGCGAGTTCCGCACCGTTGAGACTTGCTGCCGAAGCTAGAGACGGCAGAAGCACTGCTGCGGTTGCCAAAAGTATTTTAAGTGCATGCATTGTCTTTGTTTCTCCGTGCACTGATCATTTTGAAGGCGTGTCTGAAAATGTAGAACACACATTCAAACACAAGTCTTGTTGATTTTAGCCAAAAGTGCGGAATCTGTTTACAAAAATTGCCATCGAATCTCAGAGTCAGAACATTATCCACGCACCTTGCAAACCGGTGTCTGCACGTCTCAAAAACGTCAAATCGGCCGACCGCAGGAAGCAATCGACCGATCCATCGTCGCAAATGGCGCCGTAACGCAAACGAAACATCAGGGTTTGGAAGAACCGACGGGGGCGCCAGGATCCAGCCCAAACACCTGCCGCAGGTATGCAAGATAGGTTTCGTCCTCGCACATCCCCTTGCCGGGCGTGTCGGAAATCTTGGCTACCGGCTGGCCGTTGGCTCGTACCATCTTCACGACGATATTAAGCGGCGTCGGGCCCAGATCATTCATTAGATTCGTTCCGATGCCAAAGCCGACGCGGATGCGGTGATTGAAGCGACGGTAAAGCGCAATCACCTTGGGCACTGTGAGCGCATCCGAAAAGATCAGCGTCTTGCTTCTCGGGTCGCATTTGTTGGCCGCATAGTGAAGAATCATGCGCTCGCCCCAGCTCTCCGGATCGCCCGAATCATGCCGTGCACCGTCAAAGAGCTTGCAAAAGAACATATCGAAGTCACGCAGGAATGGCTCCGTACCGTACACGTCGGAAAGAGCAATCCCCAAGTCGCCGCGATATTCTTTCGCCCACATTTCAAAGCCATAGGTCTGGCTGTCGCGCAAACGCGGACCGAGCGCCTGGCAGGCCTGCAGATATTCGTGCGCCATCGTTCCAATGGGAATGATGCCGAACTCCTTGGCATACATGACATTGCTCGTGCCCGCGAAGAACGTCGGACCGAGTTCTTCGCAAAGCACCTTGATGACTTTGCGCTGCCAATCCCGGGAGAAGCGGCGGCGCGTGCCGAAGTCGCTGATCTTGAGATTGCCGTTGTCGGGTTCGTTCTTGATCCAGCGGCTTTTTTGGTGCAGTCTCGCCATGCCCTCTTCCTCATCGGGTTCGGGAACGGTATGACGGAAGTAGACCTCGTTGACGATCGCAAGAATCGGAATCTCAAAAAGAATCGTGTGCAGCCACGGTCCTTCGATCACGATGTCGATGCCGCAGGGCATTTCGGAACTGGGCGTGACGGTGACGTACTTCGACTTGAGATGAAAGAGACTGAGAAAATCCACAAAGTCGCTCTTGATGAAGCGAAGACTGCCGAGATAATCGAGCTCGTCCTCCTTCATCGTCAGCGCACACAGGTGCTCGATTTCCTCTCGAATCTCATCGACATAAGGACTCAAATCCACACCTTCGGTACGGCAACGAAAGCGATACTTCACGTTGGCGTCCGGAAACTGATGCAGCACGCACTGCATCATCGTGAACTTATAGAGGTCGGTATCGAGAAGCGAATCAATAATCACTGTAATTTGTCCTGACTTCGGTTCTCGTTCACAGCGTCATCAACGAGCGAGAAATCTTGTAAACATTGGAAGCTAAAAGCTCTTCATGATTCGGCGGGAAGGGCTTCGGGTCGACGGCAGCCGCTCGCTCACGCCAACCGGCGTCTGGCTCGAAAGCCAGCTCCTGCAGCATCTGATCGACTTCCTCCGGCGCATTGCAGCAGATAACGGCATCGCACCCGGCTTCAAGCGCCTTCCGGGCTCTTTCTGTGAGTGTACCGCCCCCTGCGCCCTTCATCGACAAATCGTCCGAAAAAACAAAGCCCGGAAAGTGCAGTGTATCGCGTAGCAATCCCTTGAGAATGCGTTTAGAGAAGGTTGCGGGAACTTCATCGTAAGCCGGATACACCACGTGCGCCGTCATGACGGAAGCCAGCCCGATGCCCATCCAGGTATAGGGTTTCACATCGGCGTGTTCGATACGCGAAACCTCTCGGTCGTCAATCGGCAGCGCCACGTGGCTGTCGGCAGCCGCGTAGCCGTGACCGGGGAAATGCTTGCCGCAATTGGCCATGCCCGCCATGAGCATGCCGTGGCTGAGCGCTCGGGCCAGACGCGTCACGACACGGGGATCGAGCGCAAACGAACGCTCCCCGATGATTTCGCTCTGCCCCCAGTCGAGGTCAAGCACAGGAGCAAAGGTAAAGTCAACGCCTGCCGTACGCAGTTCGGAAGCCATCACGAAACCGGCGGCCGTCAAAGCTCGCGCTGCCGCTTCCGGATCGTCCTTGTAGGCTCGGCCGTAGGCGCTCATCGCCGGAATTTCGGTAAAGCCCTCGCGGAAACGTTGTACACGGCCGCCCTCGTGATCCACCCCGATCAGAATACCGGGCTTGATGTCATGGATGGCGCGGCAGAGTTTTTCGAGCTGCACTCGATTTTCATAATTGCGGGTAAACAGAATGACCATGCCCACGAGCGGATGGGCGATGCGCTTTATCTCCGCTTCCGACAGAGTCGTTCCGGCAATATCACAAACAACGGGACCGAGCATGTTTTGTTTCCTTTGTTACTTTTGGTTCATGAGCGCAATTTGCTCGCTCGCGCGCAGGCAAACGGCGTTGTAGCGGCCAACCGTTTCAGTCATGCCGTACTCAAGCGCTTCGCTGATCAGCGCGTGGCCGATAGAGACCTCGGCGATACATTCACAGGCAACGAGCAAATCCTGCAGATTCGTTAGACTGAGATCGTGACCTGCGTTCACACCGAGACCGACCTCACGGGCCGCGCGAGCCGCCAGCGCATATTTCTCGAGCATCGGGCCGACGGCGGCTGTGCCGCAGGCAGCGGCATAAGCTTCGGTGTAAAGCTCAATGCGATCAGCGCCAAGGTCCTTGGCAAGTACGATCTGTTCGGGATCCGGATCCATGAAAAGGCTCACGCGGCAACCTAGAGCCTTGGCCTCGGCAATCAGAGGACGCAGCTTTTCGCCATGTTCCATCAGATTAAAGCCGTGATCGCTCGTCTTTTGCGACTCACTGTCGGGCACAAACGTCACCTGATCAGGACGAACTTCGCGGACGTGCTCCATCAAGTTCATGAAGGGATTGCCTTCGATGTTGAATTCGCGACCGGGCCAGTTCCTGAGAAGCTTGGCGAGAGCCGGAACATCATCGCGGCGGATATGGCGTTCATCGGGGCGCGGATGAACCGTCAGACCGGCGGCCCCGGCCTTAAGCGCCACGGCGCCGAAGAGCGTAACGGACGGCGTATTGCCGTCGCGGGAATTGCGGATGAGTGCAATCTTGTTGAGATTGACAGAAAGTTTGGTCAACATAAAAGGCGCTGCCAACAAAAAACGGCGTAATCGGTTCTTTACTTTTACTCAGCAACCGAGTCGCCCATCTTTACCTAAAGTGTCAGATTTGCGACCAGATTTCCAGAGTTTTTCGAGTCTTCAGACCCGTGTCGCCAACATAGTAGCCGATTATGAGGCGAAGAACGTCGCGCACCTCACGCAGATCGGCACTCGGGGTGATTTCGGCTTTGGCAATGGCCAAGGCCGTACCCAGGCTCACCGCTTTTTCGCCTTCACAAAGCTCATTGATGCAAACCAGTTCCCCCTGGCGAACCGTCCAGATGCCGCCCTTTTCAATCTCTTCGACCTTGGAAACCTGGCTCCAGCCGAGCGAATTGAGGAGCTTGATTTCAAATGTGCGCAGGGCCACAGAAAGTTCTTTGCCATCCTTGAGCGAAACCTCGCTCATCACCTTCAGATAGTCGTTGTAGAGTCGAAGCGAGGAGTCGCTTCGCATCGTCAGGCGTAGCACCAGTTCATTAACGTAAAAAGCCGACACGAGTCCCTCGGGGTCAATGGGCGTCATCGGCCCCATCCAGCGGGCATCGGTGAGGTTTTTGATGTCTCCTGCGCCGGAAAAGCTCACCACAAGCGGGACAAAGGGCATGATGATGCCGCGAAAACGACTCGAGACACGTTTGGCGCCCCGCACCACAACCGTGACACGGCCATGCCGTTGAGTGAGCAATTCGGCAATGACACTTGTCTCCCGCCACGGTTGGGTTGAAAGCACAAACGCCGCTTCGGAACGCACGCGCACCACGGGTGTACGTTCCGGAGAACGGGATACAGTCGCTGCGGCCATATGAAAAGAATCAGTCGCCGTAGCCGAGGGACTTCAGAATGCGGGCGTCGTCGCTCCAACCCCGGCGCACACGGACCCAGACTTCCAGATGTACGCGCTTGCCCAGCAGTTCAGCGATGTCGGCGCGGGCCAGTCGGCTGATTTCGCGCAGTTTAGCTCCCTTTTCACCGATCACGATCGGCTTGTGGCTTTCGCGATTCACCCAAAGCGAAGCGATGATTTCGGCGCCGTCGTCGGTTTCGTTCCATCGCTCGATCATCACGGCAAGACCGTAAGGCAATTCGTCTCCCAAAAGGCGGAAGGCCTTTTCGCGAATCGTTTCAGCCGCTATGAAGCGAGGCGACTTGTCGGTATAAAGATCCGCATCAAAGAAAGGCGGCGACACCGGCAGCAGCTTCTTGATCTCGCCCTTCAGGTCGTCAAGCATCTTGCCCTTTTCGGCGCTCACGGGAACGATGGCGGCAAACGGGAACTTCTGCATTGATTCGGCCATGAGCGGCAGCAGACGCTCCTTATCCTTCACAAGGTCAATCTTGTTAAGCACCAGAATCACATTCTTGGCTTCTCGGTCAAGAAGCTTCAAAACAAGCTCATCGTCGCTTTTCCAACCGGCAGCATCAATCACGAAAAGCACGGCTTCGACATCGGCCAACGCGGTGCGAACTGTACGGTTCATGTGCTTGAGAAGCTGCGAGGTGTGCTTGGATTGGAAACCCGGCGTATCCACGAAGACGATCTGAGCGTCGTCGTCAGTTGCCACACCGAGTACACGGTCGCGCGTCGTCTGAGGCTTTTTCGAGGTAATCGAGACCTTTTCGCCCACAATCGCATTGATGAGCGTCGACTTGCCGACGTTGGGACGACCGACGACAGCGGTGTATCCGCAGCGGTAGTCCTCGGGAATCTCTTTTTTATTACCCATGCCGGCCGCGGCCAGCATCGCTTCAAAATTGTTGTCGCTCATTCACTTTTTCTTTGCGTACGGAAATTTGGCCTTGACCTTTTCAAGCATGCGTCCTGCTGCTTCCTGTTCGGCCGCTCGACGACTCTTACCCTCTCCCACTTCTTCAAGTTCAGCCTTGGGTACGGAACAGGCACAGACAAAATGCTGGCAGTGCGCCGCGCCCGTCACCTTGATGATTCGGTAGGAAGGAACCGGAAGTCGACGCGCCTGCAGGAATTCTTGAAGCAGCGTCTTGTGGTCCTTAGCAAGACGTTCGCCCGACATCGCCTTCGCGGAAAGAATCGGCTCGTACAGACGCAAAATGACGTGCTGAGCCTCTTCGAAGCCGCCGTCAAGAAACACCGCGCCGAAAACCGCTTCACAGGCGTCGGCAAGAATAGAGGGGCGATCGGCGCCGCCCGTCTTGAGTTCGCCCTCGCCGAGATAGATGAACTGTCCGATCTGAATCTGCGCGGCGATCTCGTCGAGCGCCTTTTCACAAACCAGATTGGAACGCACGCGCGATAGCACGCCTTCGGTGAAGTGACGATCGCGTAGGAAGAGCGCGTGACCGATGACGCAGTTCAAAACCGAGTCGCCCAGAAATTCAAGGCGTTCGTTGTGCTCGGAAGCAAAACTGCGGTGTGTGAGTGCTCGCTTTAGTAGCGCTTTGTTTTTGAACTGATACCCGATGCGGGATTCGAGTTCTTCGGCCGGCAGAAGCACACGTGTAACCTGAGCTGACATAGTTCTTCTCGCCTTATTTGATCGAACCGACGCGGCTCATGTCGCTGAAGTTGGCCCAGATGAGAACGGCTTTGCCTACGATCATGTCGTCGGTCACAAAGCCCCAGTAGCGGCTGTCCTCACTGTTGTCGCGGTTGTCTCCAAGCACGAAATACTGATCCTGCGGCACCTTGCAGGTAAAACCGTTGCTGAAGTAACGGCAAGCGTTGCCCACGCGCGGATAGGGCTGACCGCGCAGTCCCGCCGGATAGCGGTTGTCAACAGCTAAACGATGTTCGTGTTCGCCGAGCTTTTCCGTACGTTCCTGCAGAGTCACCATCGAGAACGGATCAACCCAATCACCCACGAGCGTCTGCTTGACCACTTCGCCGTTGATGCGCAGTTCCTTGTTGACGTAGGACACGGTATCGCCGGGCAGTCCCACGACACGCTTGATGTAATCCATCGATTCATCCATCGGATAGCGGAACACCATCACGTCGCCTCGCTGCGGGGTGCCGACGTCAATGATCTTTGTGTTGGCAACCGGCAGACGAACGCCGTATGTGTACTTATTCACCAGAATGAAGTCGCCGATGTAAAGGGTCGGCAACATAGATCCCGATGGAATGCGGAAGGGTTCAAAAAGGAAGGAACGCAACAGGAACACGATCAGAATCACCGGGAAGAGTCCTGCCGTGTAATCCAGCCACCAGGGCATGCGTGTGTCACGTGCATACATATCGTTGCGCGCCTTGATGACGCTTGTCTCGCCGCGATCGATGGCTTCGCGGTTGGCGGTCTCAAATTCCCGTGCCTTGGCATCGGCCTCAGCTCGGCGGCGCGGACGGAAGTAAAACTTCTCGGCAATCCACATCACGCCGGTAAAGACCGTCAGAAGAAACAAAATCAGTGCAAAGTTCATTTTTTCGAGCTTTCGAAAGCGATCTGCCGCAAGCGGTCAAGCAACCCGGCAGAATGATTTGAATTCTGAACAAAAGCCGGCCAACGATGTAAACGCACCGTTGCCGGCCTACCTTTTTATTTGTCGTCGACCTGAAGAATGGCAAGGAAGGCTTCCTGCGGAATTTCCACGCTGCCCACCTGTTTCATGCGCTTCTTACCAGCCTTCTGCTTTTCCAAGAGCTTCTTCTTACGCGTAATGTCGCCACCGTAACACTTGGCAAGCACGTTCTTTCTTAAGGCCTTCACATTTTCGCGAGCAATGATGTTTGCGCCAATGGCTGCCTGAATCGCCACGTCGTACATCTGGCGCGGAATGAGACTGCGCAGGCGGCTAACGATCTCGCGGCCGCGAAACTGTGCGTTCGTACGGTGAATGATGGTGCTCAACGCATCCACGCGATCGCCGTTGATGAGCATATCGACCTTGACGACGTCGCTTGCGCGGTACTCTTTAAACTCGTAGTCCATGGAGGCGTAACCGCGGGTTATTGACTTCATACGGTCAAAGAAGTCGAGCACGATTTCAGCCAGCGGCAGTTCGTAGGTCAGGTGGACCTGACGTCCGTGGTAGGCCATGTTGATCTGCACGCCGCGCTTTTCCTGACACAGCTTCATCACCGCGCCCACGTAGTCGTTGGGCACAAAAATCGTCACGGTGTCGATCGGCTCGCGAATCTCGGCAATCTTGTCGACCGGAGGCAGCTTGCTTGGGTTTTCCACGCGCACGACTTCGCCGTTGGTCATCAACACTTCGTAGACCACGCTCGGTGCCGTCGTAATGAGGTCCATATCGTATTCGCGCTCGAGACGCTCCTGCACAATGTCCATGTGCAACAGCCCGAGGAAGCCCGCGCGGAAACCGAAGCCCAGAGCCTGAGAGACTTCAGGCTCAAACTGAAGCGCCGCATCGTTGAGCTGCAGCTTCAGAAGCGCTTCGCGCAACGCGTCGTATTGATTGGACTCCACCGGATACAGACCGGCAAACACCTGGGGCTTGACTTCCTTAAAACCGGGAAGCGGCGCCGAAGCAGGATTTTGAGCGTGCGTAAACGTATCGCCCACGCGCGCTTCCTTGAGCTCCTTGATGCCTGAAACCACAAAGCCCACTTCGCCGGGCTTGAGGCAGTCGCGCACCTGCGCCTTGGGCGTAAAAACGCCGACCTGCTCGACGAGGTGAGTGGCGCCGGAAGCCATCAGCATCACCTTGTCCTTCGGACGGATGACGCCGTTGACGACTCGAACGAGCGTGACGATGCCCACGTAGTTGTCAAACCAGCTGTCGATGATGAGCGCCTGCAGCGGAGCATTTTCGTCGCCTTTGGGCGGCGGCACGTCGCGCACGATGCGCTCGAGAATATCGTCGATGCCCATGCCGGTCTTGGCCGAGCATTCCACCGCGTCGGTGGCATCAATGCCGATGACGTCCTCGATTTCTTCCTTGGCGGCGTCGGGATTGGCGCTTGCCAAGTCCATCTTGTTGAGAACTGGCACGACTTCAACACCCAGATCGATAGCCGTATAGCAGTTGGCCACCGTCTGTGCTTCCACGCCCTGAGTGGCGTCGACCACCAAAAGAGCACCTTCGCAGGCCGACAGAGAGCGGCTCACCTCATAGGAGAAGTCGACGTGCCCCGGGGTGTCGATCAAATTGAGTTCGTAAATCTGACCGTCCTTGGCTTTGTACTTAAGACTGGCCGTCTGAGCCTTAATCGTGATGCCGCGTTCGCGCTCGAGATCCATGCTGTCGAGCACCTGTTCGCTCATCTCTCGATCGCTCAGACCACCGCAACGCTGAATCAAACGGTCAGCCAGCGTCGACTTGCCATGGTCGATATGGGCAATGATGGAAAAATTACGGATATTGTCCATTGAAAATTACGTTGGGTTTATCGTGGGATACAGGCCGATCGATCGAGCATTTCCAAGGACTCGTGAGACGATCCTTTCGCGCGCAAAGCCAAAGGCGCACCGTCACACCAAGCCTCGCGACCGACCTTTTGGGAAATGTTGGCGCATTTTATCATGCGGCTTCATACGAAAAAGACGCAAAACCAACGTCCGAAACGCTTGTTACGAGAAGCTTTCGGTTTGTTTCTGAAAAAGATTTTCGAGCACCGGCATCTTTGTTTTTGGGGGCTATTGCGCTAGACTCAGTTTCCTTTTCATTTCCGCTTCTAATTTTTTGACCGTGAGCTCAGAAATCCGTCTCGACAATGTCCGCAACGAACTCATCCGTGTGATGAGCGTGTTGGTGCAGTGCACCTCGCATATGCAGGCGCAACCCCATGAGGCTCGCCTCAGAGAACTGTGCGATGCCGTTCTCTCTGAAGGCGAAGACGGCGACATTGAGGCGGCGCTCGCTCACTTCAAGGCCGAAGAACCCGGCGGATACGGCTATGAGAAGCTTCTTACCATCGCGGAAGACTGCGCCGAAGCCGTTGTCGACGAACGCGGCAGCGCCCTGCTTCTGCTGATTCCGATCATGGCCTGGAGCCGCTACCGCAACTATCACGGCGTGCTCGACGAAGATGTACTCGAAAAAATCGCCGATTGTGTACGCAAAAGCTTTTCCTCACCTAAGGCAAACGTCGTGATGGGATCGCACATGCTTTCGGCCGATCATCTCCCGGAAGCGTTTCGCGATGTACGCGGCCTTCTCGAACAGATGCGCCGCCTCAACCACGGCGACGTATACGACATCGGCTCTTTGGTACGCGAAGTTCCGCCGCCCGACTTTGCCGACAGCCGCTACATCCTTTGCTCCGTTTCTGCTCAGAACACAACCGACCTGTTCCGCAGCACCAATGACGGCCTCGTTGAGGTAGCCCGCGGCATGATGGATTTTTGCCTGCAGGTACACGAACTGCTTGAGCTCACCATGATCGGTTCGGTCTTCGAAGTGCAGCCCGTCGGCGGTTTTTATCAGAGCTGGCGCGAATCTGAAACCACGATGCGTTCCTGGGGCCTGAAGTCGCTCGTTGACTTTGCGGGCAGCATGGGTTACGAACCCGACCAGCTGATCGCTACACTCGGCCTATTCGTGCCCAATTCGCGCGAACAGGACAAGATGAGCGAACTGCGCATCGGCCTTACCCCCAAAAACGAGCGCGATCACGTCATCTGCGGCGTCGCCTGGCCCGTGATTCCTGAAGAAGTCGATGCATTTTCAGGTACGGCGCGCGACATCCTCGAGAGCAAAGGTCTGAAGTACATCGTCGAGCATGAACAAAGTTTCTCGCTTGAGTGGTGCGAAGACTGCGGCTCCCCTCTTTACGCCACCCCCGACGGTCTGGTGGTGCATGTGGAATTGTCCGGAGCAGACGCCGTTTCCGAGTTTGCGCCCACGCTCAACTAAAACAACTTCAACCGACAGAAAAAAGCCTGAAGGCGAGGTTTGTCCCGCATTCAGGCTTTTGTGATCGGCCGACAGTCTCGTCGGCCGTCGTTGCAGCGATTTAGGCCTTTTCGACCTTGAACTCGAATCCGTTCTCGCCGTAGTCGCACACCACCTTGTCCTTAGGTGCCGCGCGGCCCTCGAGAAGAAGTCGAGCCACCGGGTTTTCAAGCTTGTCCTGTACGGCACGCTTGAGCGGTCGAGCACCGTAGACCGGATCAAAACCGGCCTGGGCGATCGCCTCGAGCGCCGCGGGCGTCACTTCGAAGGTGATGTCCTGCGCGGCGATCCGTTCGGCAAGCTTTGCCACCTGAATTTTGGCAATCGACTTGATGGCTTCGTCGTCAAGAGCATTGAAGACCACGATTTCATCGATACGGTTGATGAATTCGGGACGGAAATGCGCCTTGACTTGTTCCATCACGGCATCCTTGATCGCTTCCGGCTGAGCGTTCGCCTGCATCTGCTGGATTTCGCCCGAGCCGAGGTTGGATGTCATCACGATGACCGTGTTCTTGAAGTCCACCGTGCGGCCCTGTCCGTCGGTCATGCGGCCATCGTCAAGAACCTGCAGCAAGACGTTGAACACGTCGGGATGCGCCTTTTCGACCTCGTCGAGCAAAATCACGCTGTAGGGCTTGCGGCGCACGGCTTCCGTCAGGTAGCCGCCCTCTTCATAACCCACATATCCGGGAGGCGCACCGATCAGACGAGCCACCGAGTGCTTCTCCATAAATTCGCTCATGTCGATGCGCACCATCGCCTCATCGCTATCAAAGAGGAAGTTGGCTAGCGCCTTCGTGAGTTCTGTCTTGCCCACGCCCGTAGGCCCGAGGAACAGGAACGATCCGTAGGGACGGTTGGGATCCGAAAGTCCGGCACGACTCCTGAGAATCGTATCGGTCACGCAACGCACGGCCTGGGACTGTCCCACGACACGCTTGGAGAGAGCCTCGTCCATGTGCAAAAGCTTCTGACGTTCGCCCTGCATCATCTTGCTCACCGGAATGCCGGTGGCGCGACTCACGACTTCGGCAATCTCTTCGGCGCCCACGCTCGTGCGCAACAGCTTGGGCTGCGTCTCAAGCGTCTTTTTCTCGGTGCTTTCGGCTTTCTTGAGCTTTTCCTCGAGCTTGGGCAGAACGGCGTACTGCAGTTCGGCCAGACGTTCGTAACGGGCCTCACGGCGGCAGGCGTCCATTTCACGGCGCACGCGGTCAATCTCGTCGCGCACGTCCTTTTCGCCGAGAGCCTGGCTCTTTTCAGCCTTCCAGATTTCTTCGAGATCGGAATACTTGCGCGAAAGCTCTTCGATTTCCTTTTCAATGGCGCTCAGGCGCTGACGGCTCGCGTCGTCGGTTTCCTTTTTCATCGCCTCGCGTTCGATCTTGAGCTGTATCAAGCGGCGTTCGAGCTTATCAAGCGCTTCGGGCTTGGAGTCGATTTCCATCTTGACACGGCTGGCAGCCTCATCAATCAAGTCGATGGCCTTATCGGGCAGGTAGCGATCCGTGATGTAGCGGTGCGAGAGCTCGGCGGCCGCCACAATGGCCGGGTCGGTGATTTCAACGCCGTGGTGCGCTTCGTACTTTTCCTGCAGGCCGCGCAAAATGGCAATCGTATCTTCCACGCTCGGCTCGTCGACGAGCACTTTCTGGAAACGGCGTTCCAGAGCCGCGTCCTTTTCGACGTACTTACGGTACTCGTCGAGCGTCGTCGCTCCGATCACGTGCAGTTCGCCGCGCGCCAAAGCGGGCTTGAGCATATTGCCCGCGTCCATGGAGCCTTCAGTCTTGCCCGCACCCACCATTGTGTGCAGCTCGTCGATGAAGAGAATGATGCGGCCTTCGGCAGCCGTGATTTCCTTCAGGAGCTTCTTTAAGCGCTCTTCGAACTCGCCGCGGTACTTGGCGCCGGCAATAAGGCCCGCCATGTCAAGCGAGAGCACAGCCTTCCCCTTCAGACCGTCGGGCACTTCGCCGTTGACGATACGCTGCGCCAAACCTTCAACCACAGCCGTCTTGCCGACGCCGGGCTCGCCGATCAGCACCGGGTTATTTTTTGTGCGGCGCTGAAGAATCTGCATCGTGCGGCGGATCTCGTCGTCGCGTCCGATAACGGGATCGAGCTTGCCCATACGAGCGCGCTCAGTGAGGTCAACCGTATACTTCTTGATGGCGTCGCGCCCGGTTTCACCTTCGGCGTCCGTGACGCTCTCGCCGCCGCGCACGGCTTCAATGGCTGCTTCGAGAAGCTTTTTGGTGACGCCGGCCGAAGCCAGAATGCGAGAAGCTTCCATATCGGCGTCGGCCAAAGCAAGCAGGAACATTTCCGTCGAAATGAACTGGTCGCCGCGCTGCATCGCCTCCTTTTCCGTGAGATTCAAGGCGCGGATCAAGTCGCGGCTGACCTGTACGTCGCCCGACGTGCCCGTCACCTTCGGAAGGCGCTCCACCGCAGCTTGGGCCTCATCGCGCACACGCTTGGCGTTGCCGCCCGAGCGCTCGATCAAGCTCGAGGCACTGCCTTCCTGATCGTTCATCACGGCCAGCAGCAAATGCACCGGCTCGATGTACTGGTTGTCGTGAGCAAGCGCCAGGGACTGAGCTTCACCCAGGGCCTGCTGAAATTTCGTTGTCAGTTTGTCTTGTCTCATCTAATCCAATTCCTTACTTCTGTCGAGACTTCATCACCTCGACGTTAATGGCTATGTGGGGTTGGTTTTTCCTCATTTCAAGGAATGCAATTCCGAAAAAGTTTCTAAATTTTTCGCGGTTTCTTGCCCTGATACTGTGCACAGGCCTTTGGCGGGGCTACAATGGATGGCAGTTTTTCCAATTTGTATAAAAAGATCGGCCAATCGCGCGTCACTGCGAGGGGCTGTTCGCTCATTACGAAAGGAAGATGAAGTGACTGTCAATCGTCGTACTTTGATCGGCACCGTCTGTGCCATCTCCGTTTTCGGTGTTCCGCTGATTTCCTCGGCCCAGACCGGAACCCGCTCCAATCCCATCAAGATCGTCGTTCCCTACCCGCCCGGAGGCCCTCTGGACGTTTCGGCACGCGCCATTGCCGAAGCAGTGCACGCTGACCTGGGCAACGTCATCGTCGACAACCGCCCGGGCGCCGGCGGCAACCGCGGCGTGACCTATCTCGCACAGCAAAAGCCCGACGGCATGACGTTGTGCGTCGGAGCCGTTGCCACGCACGCCGTCAACCCGAACTTGTTCAAGAAGCTTCCCTACGACCCGATCAAAGACTTTGAGCCGGTTACGCTCATCGCTCACGTTCCCAATGTGCTTGTCGTCACACCGGAATTTCAGCAACGTACCGGCATCAAATCCGTCAAAGATTTGATTGCCTACTGCAAGGCAAATCCCGACAAGCTCAACTACGCCTCCGGCGGAAACGGTTCGGCCGGTCACATGGCAGGCGAACTTCTCAAAGCCAAAGCCGGCATCAAGATGGTGCACGTGCCCTATGCCGGTGCCTCGGCCGCTCAGCTTTCCGTTCTTGCCGGTCAAACCGACCTCATTTTCGACAACCTCTCGTCGGCCTCCGCCAACATTCAAGCCGGCAAACTGGTTCCGCTTGCCGTCACCACCACCAAACGCGCAGAAGCACTTCCCGATGTGCCCACTATGGTCGAAGCCGGCGTGGCAGGATTTGACATCTCGACTTGGTACGGTTTGTTCGTGCCAGCCAAGACGCCTCGCGATATTGTCATGCACCTCAATAGCGTAATTACCAAGGCGCTTGCGAGCGACGACATGAAGAAACGTCTGGCACGTCTGGGGGGCGAATCTGCACCGTGCAAACCAGAAGAGTTTGCCGCTTTGATCAAGACGGAATTGGCGAAATACGCCGAAATCGTCAAAGCCTCCGGAGCTCGCGTCGACTGATCAACAGCTCACGGAGCATCCCGGCCGGCGTTTGATTGTCGTCGGCCGGGCGTGTGTGCGCGGGCGCCGTACGTCATAGAAAAACAAAACGGCGCCTTTCCTCGGTCACTTCAAGCACTTTTATGGTTGTAGGGAATCGCAAAGACTTCTGGTCGGGCATCCTTTTTGCTCTACTCGGCGTCTTTTTCATCGTATTTGCCCAAGAGCACGAACTCGGTCAAGCATCCCGCATGGGGCCCGCCTACTTTCCAACGGTTTTGGGCATTCTGCTGGCAGCTATCGGACTTATCGTCGCTCTTCTCGGTTATTTTCGTAAAGCCCCCATCACGGAAACCGGCGAAGACACGGGCGAGATCATGCCGTTTCGTTGGAATGTTCTGTTTTTGATTCTGGGCTCCATCCTGGTCTTTGGGCTAGCTTTGAATACTTTCGGACTGATGCTCTCATTGGCGGCCATGATTTTGATCGCCGGACTTGCATCACCCGACTTTCGTTTCAAAGAAACACTCGCCATCATCCTTGTAATGGATCTGTTGGCATGGCTTATTTTCGTCTACGGCGTCGGGATGCTTGTGCCCGTCTGGCCCGTCTTCATGTAAGTAGGAGCCGGAAATGGATCTGGGACTCATCTCGAATCTGATGTTGGGCTTTGACACCGCCCTTTCACTTCAGAACATCCTCTACTGCACGATCGGCGTGACCATCGGCACGTTGATCGGAGTGCTGCCCGGCATGGGACCGGTTGCAACGGTGGCCATGCTGCTTCCGGCAACGTACGCTCTCCCGCCAACTTCAGCATTGATCATGCTCGCCGGCATTTATTACGGTGCTTCCTATGGCGGGTCAACCACCGCTATTCTGGTCAACATACCCGGCGAAGCATCTGCCGTCGTCACCTGCCTGGACGGACATATGATGGCCAAACGGGGACGCGCAGGTTCTGCGCTCGGCATCGCTGCCCTCGGCAGCTTCTTTGCCGGGTGCGTGGCCACGCTTCTGATTGCCGCTTTTGCGCCCCCTCTAACCGAGCTCGCCTTTCAGTTCGGACCGGCCGAATACTTCAGTCTGATGGTTCTCGGTCTCGTAAGTGCTACGGTACTTGCCACAGGTTCACTGCTCAAAGCCATCTGTATGGTGTTGCTGGGCTTGCTTTTAGGGTTAATTGGCACAGACGTCAATTCCGGAGCTTTCCGTTTCACCTTCGGTCTGGATGAACTGCAAGACGGCATTGATTTCGTACCATTGAGCATGGGCTTGTTCGGCTTTGCCGAAATCATGCGCAATTTGGAAGGCAATATGAGCAGATCGCTCGTACCGAACAAAGTGAAGAATATCCTTCCGTCCTGGCAAGAAATCAAAGTATCCGTGGGACCCATTGTTCGCGGTACCGCTCTGGGATCCATTCTGGGAGTACTGCCGGGAGGCGGCGCTCTTCTGAGCTCTTTTGCAAGTTACACGGCTGAAAAGAAACTCGCCGGCGACAAAGCCGATCCTCCGTTCGGCTACGGCAACATCCGCGGCGTTGCCGGTCCCGAATCAGCCAACAATGCTGGTGCACAAACGTCGTTTGTCCCCATGCTCACGCTCGGCATCCCTTCCAACGCCGTAATGGCTCTGATGATCGGCGCCATGATGATTCACGACATTGTGCCCGGACCTCAGGTCATGCAGTCTGACCCTGGGCTTTTTTGGGGCTTGATCATTTCCATGTGGATCGGCAATCTGATCCTCGTGGTTCTAAACCTTCCGATGATCGGAGTGTGGGTACAGTTGCTGCGTGTGCCTTACCGCTGGCTCTTTCCTGCAATTCTGGTCTTCTGCTGCATCGGTGTGTATTCCATTAACAACAACGTATGGGATGTTTGGATCGCCATCTTCTTCGGTTTCGCGGGTTACGTTTTCGGTAAGCTCGGCTGTGAAACCGCGCCATTGGTTCTGGGCTTTATTTTGGGTCCGATGATGGAAGAAAATCTCCGCCGCGCCATGCTTTTGTCTCGCGGAGATCCCTCCGTGTTTGTATCCAGTCCGATTTCGTGCGGACTGCTCATCGCTGCTGTCCTAATGGTCTTTTTGGTTGCCGCCCCGGCCTTCAGAAAGACCCGTGAAGTCGCATTTAAAGAAGACTGACAGCACAACCGCTGTATCAGACTTGAAGGTTGGGAAAGTTCTTCGCTTTTCCGACCTTTTCTTTTTTAGCGGAAGCAAAGGCTAGAATCCGCCTGCGTTCGATTTTTTTATCTTTTACTTCAATGTCTCCGCATTCTGCCTGCGTCTTCGAAATCACCTGCTCCCTACCCCTTGCGAGCGAATCCCTGCCCGATGCTTTTACACAGGCTCCCTGCGCACGCATGAAAGTCGCCAGACAATTCGTGGTGCAAATGGGCATGATCCGCCAAGGCTTCAAGGGGCGTGCCGGCCTCGGCATTTTCGAAGAAAACGGTCGCACCTGGGGAATGCTGGTGTTGGAGCCAGCTGCGCCGCTTTTGTTTGCGCCTCCCGCTAAGCTGTCAGCCAAACGCCTGTGGCCCGGCATGCAAGAAGAAGATGTTCCCAATATCGAATTGATCAACGGCAAGGGCGAAGCTAAAACTCTCAAGACACGACTGGACGAGATTTTCGAGCCGTTTCCGCAGCGAGACTATTTCAGGGGCGGACGCGAGCAGGCCGAACGTCGTGCGTTGTGGCGCCGTGTTTTGACCGATGCTCTCACGAGTCCCGTTGTGCGTATTGTCCAAGAACTCAACATTCGTCACCGCGACGCTCGGCTGACGGAACTCAACGAATGGTGGTGCGGCAAAAGCCCTACGTTTGAATGCCGTTGGGATCAAACGTTCTATGCGCCGCGCTCAGGAGCTCGATTTCTGCTCGAGTGGATGCTGATCGGTCGCCCTCATTGCAAAAGCTCTCCAATGCAGACTGAAGAGTCCGCGCCGCGCCCCGTCGTTCTCTACAGCGACGACGACATTTTGGTAATCAATAAGCCTGCTCGTCTGAGTTCCGTTCCAGGCGTCCGCGAGAAAGTCTGCGCCAAGACCATGCTGGAACGCCAATACGGCGAACTGCATGTCGTGCATCGACTGGACCTAGACACCTCGGGCCTGCTCGTTTTCGCTCGTAACAAGCGATCGCTTGAACATCTCAACAAGTCGTTTCGCGAGCGTGACACGCACAAGATCTACGAGGCACGCCTCGAAGGAGTCATCAGCGAACAGCAGGGCCGCATCGAACTCCCTCTGGCACTCAATTGGCTCGATCGTCCGCGGCAATGCACTCTCACTGAAGATGGCGGCGGGAAGGCGTCGGCCACAGAATTTGTCGTGATTGGCACTCAGCAGACTGCGGGAGGACCGAAAACTCTCGTGCGCTTGAGCCCTGTCACGGGCCGCACGCACCAGCTGCGTGTGCATTGCGCCAAAGGGCTCGGTTGCCCCATTGACGGCGACCCCTTTTACGGTCATCCGGGACTTGAAGGCGAAACCGATGCCACACGCCTGTGTCTGCACGCCGCCGAGCTCACCTTCATACATCCGACTTCCGGCGAACCGGTCACTTTCAAGGCGCTGGCCGATTTTCCGGATTTCTGACAACCAAAAAAGATGTGTTGCGCAAACAGATTCCCGCATCGAAAATTTTTGCTATCCGAGCGCCTGCGCTATGATTAGAAGACCGCCTGTCGGTCGAGCCTGTCAGTAACACGCTCACGCCGTCAGTCCTATCCTTTTTTGTAAGACAAGAATGTCAGATCAACCACATCCTGGACCGGAAACTGTTCTTTCCCGCAAGGAGCACATCTGATGCGCGCCGCTGTTGAACGTGTGCTGCACGATGTGTGGTCGCACCGCGGCATTGCCGCCTCTCTACTCTACCCTTTTTCGCTTGTCTACCTTGCCATTGCACGACGCCGGGCAGCTAGGACTACACCTGTTGAACTGCCGGTGCCCGTTGTCGTTGTCGGCAACATCTACGTCGGCGGCACGGGCAAGACTCCCATCACGATCGAGCTCGTCCGCGAACTGAAGGCCGCGGGCTTTACGCCCGGAATCATCAGCCGCGGATACGGACGCGCCAGCAAAGAGCAACACCTTGTCGAAGACGACTCTCCGGCAAGCACCGTTGGCGACGAACCGCTTTTGATTCGCCGCGCCACCGGGGTTCCTGTAGCCGTGGGACGCGACCGCGTGGCCGCAGGGCGTCTGCTGATCCGAAGCAATCCGAGCGTTAATGTGATTGTCAGCGACGACGGTCTGCAGCATCGGCGCCTTGCGCGCGACGTTGAACTTGCCGTCGTCGGTGCTCGAGGGCTGGGCAACAGCTGGGCGCTTCCCGCAGGCCCCCTGCGGGAACTCCCCTCACGTCTGGACTCTGTTGATGCCATCGTTCTGAGCGCTACCGAAGATACTATTGAAAGTCGTACGCCTCGCTTTGCCGCCACTTCCCAGCTCGGGGATGTCGTGCGTCTGTGCGACGGCCGCCGCCGCTCAATCGAGGACATTTCGCACCGCATCGCCGAAAAAGAAGCCAAGGTACTTGCTGCGGCCGGCATTGCCGCGCCCGATCGCTTCTTCAATATGCTTGCCGCTCACGACATCGTCGGCAAGAACTTGGGATTGGGCGATCACTTTGCCTTTGATTCGAATCCGTTTGCGCAGTCTGACGCACGCTACATCTTCATCACCGGCAAGGACGCGGTCAAAGCCATGCAGAACGCGGATATCAAGAACGACCGCCGCATTTGGGTCGTCGAGTACCAAACACAACTTGACCCCTACCTCATCCAGTTCGTAGTGGAAAAGCTCACGGATGCGGCCGAACGCAAACACATTGACATCGTACCGCCCACGGAAGAAATCACGCACTGAAATAAAATGAATCGCGCTTGCATGAGTATCGGTCTTGCCGTCTGCTGCCTTCTGGCCGGCTGCTCCACGCAGTCAGTCCGGGCACCCGCGTACAACATCAAACCCGGCAACGTCTGCGTCATTCAAGATTCAAGCAACCGAAAGGTCGCCTACAACTCCGTCATCAAAGGTCTCAAGCGCAAGGGTTTTTCCGTGAAGCGCGTCGGCGCGGGACAAACGAAAAACTGTTCCCGCGTCTTTTCCTGTCAGTCGATTTCCCGCTGGCAGATCGCCAACTACACCTCCAACATTCATCTGCAATACTGGGAGCACGGCAAGCTTGTAAGCGAAGCCAAGTACGATGCGCCGACAAACGAAATCAACATCTCGAAATTCATCAGTACGGAAGATAAGATCTTTCAGCTGCTCAATGAGATGCTTCCCGGCACACGCACTCTTCCGAGCAAATACAACTCCCGCTGACGAACGCTTCGTCAGCCGAACATTGAAACGACAATATTATGGACAGCCGCCTTACCGAAGTTTTGGTCTGCCCCGTCTGCAAGGGGCCTCTTCATTTTGATCAGCAGAAGTCTGAAATGCAGTGCGCCAAGTGCGCGCTCGGCTTCCCGCTTGACGGAGAAATCCCGGTGATGCTCACCAAGGAAGCGCGAGAACTCACGCCCGAGGAACAAGAAGCCGCTCGTATCAAACCCGCCAACTAACGAAGGACTTGCCATGGGCTTTGTAGTAATCGTGCCGGCGCGCATGTCGTCTTCGCGCCTGAAGGAAAAGCCGCTTGCCGACATCTGCGGCAAGCCGATGGTTGTGCGTACCGCCGAGCGCGCTCTCGGGTGCGGTGCCGATGCGGTTTTCGTCGCCTGCGACTCACCGGCCATCGTCAAGGCCTGCGAAGAACACGACATCAAGGCGCTTCTGACGGATCCGAACTGTCCGACCGGCACCGATCGTCTCGCCGAAGCCGCCGCGGCTCTGGGCCTAACCGACGACACGATCGTCGTCAATGTCCAGGGCGATGAACCTCTGATTCCCATCAATGTCATACGCGCCGTTGCCGAAGACCTTGAAAAGCACGACGATTGCGCCATTGCCACCGCTGCGCACCCGATATCCGACGCCGAGCACTTCTTCAATCCGAACGTAGTCAAGGTCGAAATCGACGCCAAGGGTCGAGCGCTTACCTTCTCCCGCGCGCCGCTTCCCTGGCCGCGCGACGCATTTCGTAGCGGCAAGTCTGTGCTGCCCGAAGGTTTGCCCGCCTATCACCACATCGGGCTTTATGCCTACCGTGCAGGCTTTTTAAAGGCGTTTCCTAAGTTAGCTCCCGCCCCCATCGAAAAGTTCGAGTCGCTGGAACAGTTGCGAGCCCTCTGGCACGGGTACCGTATCAGCGTATTGATTCTCAACGAGAACCTGCCTTCGGGAGTGGACACCGCCGAAGATCTGGAGCGCGTACGTTCGGTGTACGCCGAATCTCTCAAAAACTAGTTTTTTTGGTTCCGAAAAGCCGCGTTTTGCCTCGTCCGAAAGATGTAACAAAGGTTTCGCTATTGTTTTGCAGAATGTTTCAATTACAATTTCCGCAGTGCAAGAAAAATTGTGAGCTTGTCGCGATGCGGCGGGCAAAGCGGCGCGACCTTCGGGACTCGCCGAATTTTTCTTGAAAGAGTTTCCGACGTAAATCTGTCTTTTACTGGTTTTACGTTGAATTAATTGGAGATTTTTCATGCGTTTGATCCTGATCGGACCCCCCGGCGCCGGTAAAGGCACCCAGGCCAACTACATCAAAGAACACTTCGGCATTCCGCAGATCTCGACGGGCGACATGCTTCGCGCCGCCGTCAAGGCCGGTACCGAACTCGGCAAAGCCGCCAAGGTGATCATGGATCAGGGCGGCCTCGTGAGCGATGACATCATCATCGGGCTTGTCAAGGAACGTCTGCTTGCCGACGACTGCAAGAACGGCTTTCTTTTCGACGGCTTCCCACGCACCATCCCGCAGGCTCAGGCTCTGCAGGACGCCGGCGTGCCGATTGACTTCGTGCTCGAAATCGCCGTGCCCGACTCCGAAATTGTCGAACGTATGTCCGGCCGCCGCGTGCACCCCGCTTCGGGTCGCAGCTACCACGTCAAGTACAACCCGCCCAAGGTTGCCGGCAAGGACGACGTGACGGGAGAAGACCTCGTACAGCGTGACGATGACCGCGAAGAAGTCGTGATGAAGCGTCTGTCTGTCTACCATGCTCAGACCGAAGCACTCGTCGACTACTACAGCAAGCTCGCAGCGTCCGGCGAACCCAACGTGCCGCAGTACCGTAAGGTCAACGGCGTCGGTTCGATTACGGACATCCGCGATGCGATCTTCGAGGCGCTGAAGTAAAAAATTAAAAGGGAACATGATGTGTGAAATCACCGTGTTCCCTTATTTTTTTGTTTTTTCTTTAACACTTTTGGCGTCGGCTTGACCCTCCTCGGACGTTGAGTCGACACCCGGAGCTTTCAACATCATGACTACAGCTTTGTGGCTCGCCATTGCCGCGGGCATCATCGCCGTGATTTTCGGTCTTGTCTCCCGTAGCTGGATTCTGGCCCGCGATCCCGGCAATCCCCGCATGCAGGAAATCTCGCACGCCATTCAGCAGGGTGCAACGGCTTATCTGACCAAGCAGTACACGACCATAGCCATCGTCGGCGTGGTTCTTTTCCTTATCATCGCCTTCGTTCCCGCACTGGGCTTTAAGACGGCAGGCGGCTTTGCCGTCGGCGCCATCCTTTCCGGCGCTTGCGGCTTCATCGGCATGAACGTTTCCGTCAAGGCCAACGTTCGCACCGCTCAGGCAGCCAGCCAGGGCATCGCCGAAGCTCTTAACGTCGCCTTCAAGGGCGGCGCCATCACGGGCATGCTCGTGGTCGGTCTGGGCCTTCTCGGCGTGGCAGGCTACATGGCTGTGCTGATCGGCACGGCTGCTCCCGACGCCAACCTCTACGACACGATCAAGCCGTTGATCGGTCTGGCTTTCGGTTCGAGCCTGATTTCCATCTTCGCTCGTCTGGGCGGCGGCATCTTCACCAAGGGCGCCGACGTCGGTGCCGACCTTGTGGGTAAGGTTGAAGCCGGCATTCCCGAAGACGACCCCCGCAACCCCGCCGTGATCGCCGACAACGTGGGCGACAACGTGGGCGACTGCGCCGGTATGGCTGCCGACTTGTTCGAAACCTACGCCGTGACCATCGTGGCCACCATGATGATCGGCGCGCTTTCGGCAACGGGCGACACCATGCGCATGGTTGAATACCCACTCGTCTTGGGTGCTGTCTCGATCGTCGCTTCCATCATCGGTACGTTCTTCGTGAAGTACCTGCCCGGCAAGAAGATCATGACGGCTTTGTACCGCGGCCTTATCGTCGCCGGCGTCATCGCCGCCGTTGCCTTCTGGTTCGTCGGCGACTTCGTCTTCTCCGATCCCAAGATGCTGCCCGAAGGCGTGACGACCACGCACCTGTTCGGTTCCGCTCTGATCGGCCTCGTTCTGACTGCCTTGATGGTCGTGATCACCGAGTACTACACCGGTACGGAATACAAGCCCGTGCAGACGGTTGCCGAAGCTTCCACCACCGGTCACGGCACCAACATCATCGCCGGTCTGGCCGTCTCCATGAAGGCCACCGCTCTTCCGGTTCTCGCCGTGGTTATCGCCATTCTCGTTAGCTTCTCGCTTGCAGGTCTCTACGGTGTTGCCATCGCCGCAACCTCGATGCTGACCATGGCCGGCATCATCGTTGCTCTCGACGCCTATGGCCCGATCACGGACAACGCCGGCGGTATTGCCGAAATGTCCGAACTCGATGAAAAGGTCCGCAACGTGACCGACCCGCTTGACGCAGTCGGCAACACGACCAAGGCCGTCACCAAGGGCTACGCCATCGGTTCGGCCGGTCTGGCCGCTCTGGTGCTCTTTGCCGACTACACGCACGCTCTGAAGCAGCAGTTCAACATTGACTTCCAGTTTGACCTTTCCGACCCGTACGTGATTGCCGGTCTGATCATCGGCGGTCTGATTCCCTACCTCTTCGGCGCAATGGCTATGGAAGCCGTCGGCCGCGCTGCCGGCTCCGTGGTGATTGAAGTCCGTCGCCAGTTCAAGGAAATCAAGGGCATCATGGAAGGCAAGGCCAAGCCCGATTATTCCAAGGCCGTCGGCATGCTCACCGGCGCTGCCATTAAGGAAATGATCATCCCGTCCGTTCTCCCGGTCATCGTCCCGATCCTCGTCGGCCTCATCCTCGGCCCGAAGGCTCTCGGCGGCGTGCTGATGGGTACGATCGTCACCGGTATCTTCGTGGCCATCTCCATGACCACGGGCGGCGGCGCTTGGGATAACGCCAAGAAGTACATCGAAGACGGTCACTTCGGCGGCAAGGGCAGCGAATCTCACAAGGCTGCCGTGACGGGCGACACCGTCGGCGACCCCTACAAGGACACCGCCGGCCCCGCCGTCAACCCGCTCATCAAGATCATCAACATCGTGGCTCTGCTCATCGTGCCGCTGCTGACGATCTAATCTCCGTCTTATGACGTTGATTCACAGGCGCTCTTTTCTTCGAAGGAGCGCCTGTTTTGTTTGTACGTAGTTCTCAAGACAAACGTACGGTCGCGCCGCGTAAACTATGTCTCGTTTCGATTTCTCGGAAAAAACATGACTTCGCTTCTGTCCGACCTTCAGGCGTTTCTCGGCTCCGATCGCGTTCTCACCGACGCGATGTCCATAGCTCCGCTTTTGCTTGATAATCGCGGCCGCTGGCAGGGCCGCGCGCTGTGTGCCGTCTTCCCCTCCACAACCGAAGAAGTCTCGGAAATCATGCGCGTCGCCAGCCGACACAATGCGCTCGTGTTTGCTCAAGGCGGCAACACGGGCAACGCCGCGGCGGCTACCCCCGTCGTGAACGACACGGATGTCTCGCGAACCGTTTTGCTCTCGACAACCCGTCTGCGCCGCATCGAGAAAATCGACACCGTCAACGACTCGGTCGTCGTACAAGCAGGTGTTCCGGTCGCAGCCGTCAGAGAAACGGCCGCTCTGCAAAAGCGTCTTTTTGCACTCAGCCTTGCCAGCGACGGAACGGCTACCGTGGGAGGCGTTCTTGCGACCAACGCGGGCGGCGTACATGTTCTGCGATACGGCAACGCCAGAGACCTATGTCTGGGACTTGAAGTCGTTCTTTGCGATGGACGCGTGCTCGACCTGATGCGAGGCCTGCGCAAGGACAACACCGGCTACGACTTAAAGTCGCTTTTCATCGGAAGCGAAGGAACGCTTGGCATCATCACAAAGGCAGTACTGAAACTGCATCCGCTTCCGGCTTCGCGCAGGGTGCTTTGGCTGTCGCTGGATTCTCTGCGCAAAATCGAACTGCTTTTCTGCGCCTTTCAAAAACAGGCAGGTCATGCCCTGAGCGCCTTTGAAATCGTTCATCAAACGCCGCTGCAGCGTGTTGCGCAGGTCTTTCCCGAGAAAGTCAAAAAAATCGATACACACTCGCCCTGGTCGGTTCTCGTTGAACTTTCCTATTCCGACACCCAAGATGAAACTCAAAGTGCCGACCTTCTCGAGTCGCTGCTTGAAGGACTTCTCGAACAAGGAATCATCACCGACACCGTTCTCTCGCAAAGCGAGATCCAATGCGAGGCGCTTTGGGCAGTGCGCGAAGCAGTCCCTGAAGCACACAAGAAGACCGGAGGCAACGTCAAGCACGACATCAGCGTGCCGCGAAGCCGCCTTGCGGAGTTCGTCGAACAAACCAATGCAGCGCTCGCAAAGCGTTTTTCCTGGATCGAACCGAGTGTTTTCGGTCATTTCGGAGACGGCAATCTCCACTACAATATGGGCGTCGTTCCGGGGCAGGATCCCCGGCTTTGTTTTGCCTTTGAAAAGGAAATCAACGCCATCGTCTACGAACATGTAGCGCGATTTAACGGCTCGGTTGCCGCCGAGCACGGCGTCGGGCGCATGAAACGCGACCTTATTGAGCAAACAAAACCGGCAGACGAACTGCAGTTGATGCGCAAATTGAAGCGCATTTTCGACCCCGACAACCGACTCAATCCGGGCGCCGTTGTGTCGCCCTAAAACTGATCTTGCTACGGAGCGCGAAGAAAAATGAAGACGTCTCGCCTTTTTCTGAAAGCCACTTCCGCTGCATTTGCCGCAGCCGTCCTGTTGAGCGGTTGCGCAACGCATACTGTTGACTACCAGCCCAAAGCCAACTACAAGGAATTCACCGACGCAACGTGGCGCCCAGAATCGAACATTCGTCCGCCCTACCGCAGCACGGAAATTCCCGTTGACTCCGTTGCCATCCTGCAGGAAGGCATCTACGCCTTCTATGACACTCACCGCAGTTTCTTTCAACTGCAACCCGCTCAAACGGGCAGCTGGACCGTCAGTGAAACCGTAACACAGGCCGGAGAACGCTGCTTTACCTGGGGTCAAGGCGCCGTGCAGCTCATCCGTAACTCCAGAGTACTCAACAACGAAGGACCAATGGTTGCCTCCCGCCTGCCCGACGGCCGCATCCTTCTACAGAATTCCGGTCAGGCGGTCTTTAACCTTGCCGTTGAACTTCGCGCCTACAACATCTCAGGCAAACCCATCCGTCACTTCCTTCGCAACGGCAACAACCAACCTGATTCGCTCGCCTGGTTTGTGCCGGCCGACGCCAAGTTCCCGCAGGGCTCCGTAGCGTATCTCGCCACTTACTGGCTCGGCGACGATGAAATCGTGCAGCCGTCGCGCTCGGCCTTTACGGGCGCCCGCAATCTCGAAAGCATGATTGCGCGCTACACAGCCAAAACTACGCCTTACTGCATGAGCTACGTGAGCCATTTGGAAGCAACGCCCTACGGTCTGTCCTTTGAGCGTCCCGTGCGCGAGCGCGGCAAGAACCGTGCGTCGGCTCCTCAAGGACGCTTCATTCTTTCACAGGTTCAGCGCAGCAATATGTTCTGCGAACGACTGTCCAACGGCGCACAAAAGGGCGGCTCCTGGAAGATAAGCCGCATTCAGGGAACGCGTGTTCTTGAACTCACCGAAGACGCCGACGTGCCAAGTTCCGACATCGGCATTCAGCCAATCAACAACGACGGCATTGACGTGGGCTTTGCCGAAATCGTGCGCGGCAACAAAGGCCAGTCACGCATGCAGGTGGTTCCTGTTCGCATCGTGCGCAACAACCAACCGGTCACAGACTTCCGCCTGAAATTCAACGCCGCAGCAGCTCAGGCGATCGCTGAGGTACTGCCCGAAGCCGATGCTTCCCGCCGCGCTCATGATGAGAGGAACAAGCTTACCAGCAAACGCTAACCGAATCTCAACATCGGGCGGTCGCAAGACCGCTCGCTTTTTTAGGAAATTTCGTCTATGTCAGCACAAATCCTCGACGGCAAGGCTCTTGCCGCTGAAATCCGCTCCGAAGTGAAAACACAGGTTGCAGCGCTTGCCGAAAAGGGCGTTTCCACGGCGCTGGCCGTGATTCTCGTCGGCGACGATTCCGCCAGCCAGGTTTATGTGCGCAACAAAATCAAGGCTTGCGCGGATACGGGCATCCGTTCGCTCGAATTTCGAATGCCTGCCGAAACGACGCAGCAGCAGCTTCTGGCAAAGATTGCCGAGCTCAACGCCGACGAGAGCGTCGACGGCATCCTGGTTCAGCTGCCGCTGCCCAAGCAGATCAATGCCGACGCCGTGATCTCGGCAATTGCCCCTGCCAAAGACGTCGACGGCTTTCACGTGGCCAATGCGGGTGCTCTCGTCACCGGCAAACAGGGTTTTGTCCCGTGCACGCCGTTCGGTGTGATGCGTTTGATTGAAAAATCGGGCGTCAATCCCCGCGGCAAATCCGCCGTCATCGTCGGACGCAGCAACATCGTGGGCAAACCCATGGCCTTGCTACTTCTGGCTGCCGACGCCACCGTCACTGTCGCGCACAGCCGCACACCCGATCTGAGCGCCGTCACGCGCAACGCCGACATTCTGGTAGCCGCCGTAGGCCGCGCCAAGCTCATCAAGGCCAATATGGTCAAGCCCGGCGCCGTCGTGATTGACGTCGGCATGAACCGCGATGAAACCGGAAAGCTTTGCGGAGACGTGGATTTTGCTGAAGTAAAAGAAATCGCCGGCAGCATCACCCCCGTACCGGGCGGCGTCGGTCCCATGACGATTGCCATGCTGATGCAAAACACAGTGCTCGCCGCTCAGATGCGCCGCGGCATTTCTTTGTCTTGATGTTCCTTTAGTTTTTTTTCAGTTGTCATGACCAATCCCTTGATCGATCAGGGCTCTCTTTTAAACTGGCCCGCCATCAAAACCGAACACATAACGCCGGCTTTGGACGAGCTGCTCGCCAAGGCAAACGAAGCCGTTGCCAAGGTCACGGCGCCCGAGACGCCCGCCACCTGGAGCGACGTCGTCGATCCGCTCGAACAGGCGCTTGAAAAGCTCTCGCGCGCCTGGTCGGCCGTGGGCCATCTCTCGGGCGTCATGGACAGTGAAGCGTTGCGCGAGGCATATAACGCCAACCTGCCGCGCATGACGCAGTTTTATATCGAGCTCTCTCAAAACGAAGCTCTCTTTGCCAAATACAAAGCAATTGAGAGCTCAGAAGGCTTTGCAGCCTTGAGTGAAGGATGTCAGCGCATCATCAAGCGTGAAATCCGTGACTTCCGTCTTTCGGGTGCGGAACTTGCCCCCGAACCTAAGGCTCGCCTCAAAGCTCTCGGCCAACAGGACGCGGCCGACAGCCAGAAGTTCAGCGAAAACCTCCTTGACGCCACCAACGCCTTTGCGCTGGACATAGAGGATGTTTCCGAACTCGATGGCATTCCGTCGGATATCGTCGACATGTACGCCGCCTCAGCCAAAGCCGCGGGACTTGAAGGCAAGTGGCGCATTTCGCTGCATATGCCCAGTTATTTGCCCGCCATGCAGTACGCCAACAACGCCGCACTGCGTGAAAAGCTTCACCGCGCCTATTCGACACGCGCCTCTGAATTCGGCCCGGCTGAGCGCGACAACACGCCGCTTATCCGATCCCTACTCAAAAACCGCCGCGAAGAAGCGCTGTTGCTGGGATTCAAGAACTACGCCGAAGTCTCGCTCGTTCCCAAGATGGCTGATTCTCCGGCCGCAGTTGAGGCGTTCTTGACGGAACTCGCTCAGAAGGCCCGCGCCAAGGGCGAGGCCGACTGGGAAGAAGTCAAAACGTTTGCCAAAGAAAAGCTGGGGCTCAACGAAGTGCATCCGTGGGACGCCGCCTGGGTGTCCGAGTCCCTTCGCCGAGCCAAATACGCCTACAGCGATCACGAAGTGAAGCGCTATTTCACGCTGCCGGCCGTCTTCAGCGGCATGTTCCGTTTGGTCGAAAAGCTCTTTGACGTGCGCATCAGCGAAGACTCGGCTCCGGTTTGGCACGACGACGTCAAGCTGTGGCGGATTTCAGACGCTTCCGGCAATCTCATCGCGCGTTTTTACACCGACCTCTACGCTCGCGCCAGCAAACGCGGCGGCGCCTGGATGGACAGCGACACCACCTATTGCGTGCTACCCGACGGGACAGTGAGAACGCCGGTTGCTTACCTCGTATGCAACTTCTCGCAGCCCGTCGGCGACAAGCCGGCGCTTCTCACGCACGACGACGTCACGACGCTCTTTCACGAATTCGGCCACGGTCTGCATCACATGCTCTCGCGCGTACCGCAGGCGCAACTTTCGGGCATTAACGGCGTGGAGTGGGATGCCGTGGAAATGCCGAGCCAGTTCATGGAAAACTGGGCATGGAACTACGACACCTTAAAGACGCTTTCCGCGCACGTTGATACGGGCGAGGTGCTGCCAAAGGAACTTTTTGACAAGATGCTGGCGGCCAAGAATTTCCAAAGCGGCATGTTCTGCCTGCGTCAGCTTGAGTTTGCTCTCTTTGATCTGCGCATTCACGATGATGACTCCACGGATCACGCCGATGACTTCCAGTCCGTTTTGGATAACGTGCGCAAGGAAGTCGCCGTGGTGCCGGCTGCTGAATATTCCCGCTTCGCACAGAGCTTTGCCCACATCTTTGCGGGCGGCTACAGTGCAGGCTACTACAGCTACAAGTGGGCCGAAGTGCTCTCAGCCGACGCCTTCAGTGCGTTTGAGGAGGAAGGGCTCTTTAATCCGGCCACCGGCAAGCGCTGGGTCGATGAGGTGTTAAGCCGCGGCTCTTCGCGCGACGCAATCGAAAACTTCCGTGCTTTCCGCGGACGCGATCCGTCAATCGAGCCGCTGCTGCGTCACAGCGGCATTGTCTGAGCGTCCGAAAAAAACGGCGGCAACCTCCCGGGATGCCGCTGTTTTGCTTGATCAAGGCTGCGGAGCGTCGGTTCCGAACACGTCCTGCCAGAGCTTAAGAACCGCTCGGCGTTCATCGGCCACACTTTCCGGATCCACACGGCAGCGGACGTCTTCGCCGTGGGCAAGACGGATTTCGCGTTGGATGTTGCGGTAGTGACGATAAGCCTTGACGGCTTGCTCCGCCGTTGCTTCATCGAGCAGTCCCAGTCGCGCGGCCATTTCCGTGAGATGAATCGTACCGAAGTTGTTGACGAGTTCCGGGAAAACGGAACTCTTGGCAAGCACCAGGTACTGCACGATGAATTCCAGGTCCACCATGCCTCCACGGTCGTGCTTCACGTCAAAGAGATCGGTGCGGTTCGGGTGCCCGTCGAGCATTTTGCCGCGCATCTCGATGACGTCCTTTGCCACCTGTGCGGCATCGCGCTCAAGCGTGAGGATGTAGCGGCGTTCATCCTCAAACTGCTGCCCCACCTGCGGGTCGCCCGCACAGAAACGGGCGCGCGTGAGCGCCTGATGCTCCCAAGGCCAGGCTCCGTGTCCGTCGGCGTTGCGCTGATACTTGCGGAACATTTCAATGTTGGAAGCAATCAGCCCGTCCTGTCCGTTGGGACGAAGGCGCATGTCAACATCAAACAGAATGCCCGAACTCGTCTGCAACGTGAGCCAGCTCAGCATGCGCTTGACGAGCTTCACGTAGTTGCTCTCCGACTCCGGCGCATCGTCGTCGTATAGGAAAATCAAGTCGAGGTCGGACGCGTAGCCGAGCTCCTTGCCGCCCAACTTGCCGTAGCCGATCACGGCAAACTTGGGATACTCGCGGTGCCGCGTCGCAATGGAGTCCCAGGCAAGCTCAATCACCACCGCAAGCACGGCATCGGCCAGCGCCGAAAGATGGTCTGCGAGGCGCTCCACCGTAAGACGGCCTTCCAGATCGGCTGTGAGCAGCTGAAACAGCGCGCTGTGGTGAGCGTCGCGCAGATGATTGAGCTGGCGCTCCCGATCGCCGTCTGCCGAGCGCATCTGCGCACGCAATTCTTCCAACCACCGGCTGCGATCCACCGGTGTATAATCGTCGATCACTCGATTGCGCGCATCGACCAGTTCGTCGAGTACCAAAGGATGCGCGGCAATGTAGTCGGCCGCCCAGCGGGACACGGCAAGCATCCGTCCGACACGTTCGTCCGCGTCCGGATACTGGTTGAGCAGCGCGATATAGGTTGCGCGCCCGAGCACCATCTCCAAGATGGTCAGGTAGCGCTCCATCACCTCATCGGCCGAAACGCAGCTTTCGCGCAGCTGCGCCCAACCGGCCGCCTTTTGAGCAACCTTGGGCACAAAACGCGCCAACTGTTCGCGCGTCTGTTGCGTACGCGCGTTCAAATAGCGCGAACGCATCATCTTGAGAATGCGGCCGGCGAGCTTGTTGGCCTCAATAAAGCCGATGTCGGCAAGCGCATCGGTGAGTTCACTTTCAAGAGCCGGATCGCCCGTCGACCACCCGACAGGCCAGTTGCTCACGCGATCGGTGGGCGCCTTGGTATGGAAAACACCGTCAAAGGTCGTCGTCACAAACGCTCTGATCTCGGCGACTTCGGCATCGAGCTCGGCAAGCGTCATTCCCATCATCTTGGCAACGCGTGCGCGCTCTGCATCGTCCTTAGGCAAGACCTGCGTCTGCTTGTCATCGACATACTGCAGGCAATGCTCAAGATTGCGCAAGAACACATAGTTGCGATTGAGCCGTTCGGCCGTCTGCTCATCAATGCAGCCGCTTGCGGCACAGGCAGCAAGCATGGGCCCCGTGGTCTTGCCTCGAAGTTCAGCCTCGCGGCCTCCGCGGATGATTTGGAAAGTCTGGCAAATGAATTCGATTTCCCGAATGCCGCCGCTTCCGAGCTTAATGTTGGTGCCGCGGTCCTTGACGGCTTCCTTGCGGGCCGTTTCCGCACGGATCATCTCATGAATCTTCGCAAGAGCACTGATGGCGCCAAAGTCAACGTACTTGCGAAACACGAACGGCCGCACCAGAGAATTGAGGTTGCGAACGGCCTGCGCAAAGTTCTCTTCACCCGCAAAAACGCTGCGGTTGACAACGCGTCCTTTGAGCCAGGCAAAGCGCTCCCAGTCGCGACCTTCGCTGTAGAGATACTCTTCGAGCATTGCCGAGGAAATCACCAAAGGACCGCTGTCGCCGAAGGGACGCAGACGCATGTCGACGCGAAACACAAAACCGGTACCGTCGATTTCGTTAATAGAAGCAATCACATGTCGTGCCAAACGGTCAAAGAACTCGTGGTTCGTCACCTGTCGGCGTGCCGAAGCGAACTCTCCGATTGCCTGCGTTTCGCCGCCTTCGTCGTAGACGAAGACCAGATCAATGTCGGAACTGACGTTGAGTTCCTCCCCGCCGAGTTTGCCCATGCCGACGACAAGCAGATCCTGCGGTTCACCCGAGACGCCCACCGGCACGCCGAAGCGCTGCGCAAGCTTTCGGGAGTGCACCCGCACGGCCGCCGAAACGGTTTCTTCGGCCAACGCCGTCACCGTGCTCACGACTTCATGAAAATCGGCGTGAGCGGTCAGGTCACGAACGATCAGCGTCGTCATCACTTCCCGGCGCAACTGACGCATGACTATGTCGAGCATTTCCGGATCATCGATTTTTTCGAGACGGCTTCGCATCGTCTCGCGCGTCACAGGTTCCTTCTGAAACCGCTCGATTAAATCCTGAACGGTGGTCCCGCTCTGCAGCGCCATGGCATTGAGCGAGCGCGCGGCATATTGTGAAAATTGAGGAACTTCCTGCGGAGTCAAACGCGGCTTGGTTGAATTCAGTTCGCCCATGACATAAAAACTGCGTAAAAAAGTTGTTTCAAATCGAGACCAATTTGCGGCGAGATACAAAATCGCCCGAGTTGTCCGCAACGAGCTTTGCTATATTGCCTTGTGTGAATTTTTCGTTTCATTTGCGTGACAGCTCGACCGGTTTTCGGCGCTTGCCTGTTCGGCTCATTTTAGCTGTGTGAGCAATCGCGCTGAGTCGTTTTTTCCTCCTAGGTCCGTGATCTTCGCAATTCCTGCGACATGAGTTCGACGTTTTCCATACTCCCGGTCAGATTCAGAGCCTACCTGCGCCACCCCAAAGTACGCGCGGCGTGGATCTCTTTTTTTTGGGGCGTCGTTCTCTTCTACTTCCTCTTTTGTGCTCTTGTGCTCACAACGCGCTGGGTTCTGCTGCCTCAGGTCGACAAATACAAGGACGACATAGCGCATTTTCTGAGCGAGTCGCTGCACGCCGAAGTCAGCATCGGGCGTGTCTCGCCGCGGTGGGATACGTTCTGGCCGCAGCTTTCCCTGCGCGATGTCGTGATTCAACGTCCCGACCCACGTTCACGTGATGCCAACATCCTGCATTTGCCGCAGGTTGAGGCGAGTTTTTACTGGCGCTCCGTCTTCGGACAGCCCCTTTTCAGAAAGCTTGAAGTTCCCAACGCCGAAATCACCGTTCGACGCGTTGATCACGGCGTCTTTGACATTGCGGGCTTTATCATCAATTTCAACGATACGGTCCGACGCGACGCGCAAAGCGGTTCGGCCGTCACAGACTGGCTCCTGCGCCAGGGCCGCATTGACGTTACGTCCTGCAAGCTTCGCTTTCAGGATCTGATTGCCAAGCCTCGCGCCCGCACGACCACGATCGAAAACATCAACTTTACGTTTGAAAAGAACGTGAGCGACTATCGAGCGGGCATTCAGGGCGAACTCGCAGGGCGGCATGAAAACCGCATCGACATCCGCACGCGGTTCACTGCTCCGCTTTTCGGTGACCGCAGCTGGAAGACATGGTCGGGCGAACTTTATCTCGGCGCCGACAATCTTGACGTCGCCCGCCTGACGCGTCCCATTCCGGACGCCCGCAAACTTTTGAAGTCGGGGCGCGGCAGCACGCGGACCTGGCTCAAATTCCAGGACGGAACCCCGAGTGAACTGACCAGTTACCTCGGCCTGTCGGACGTGTTGCTCACTTTCTCGCCCGATTCCGAACCGCTGCAGGTAAAGACGCTGTCGACGCGTCTGACGGAAACCTTTACCGAAGGCGAACTGCACGCCAAAGCTGAAAATCTCGATTTCGAATTGAGCGATGGCACCGAAGCTCACGACCTGCTTTTGCAGACCGTCGTGCACACGGCTGCAACACCGGACGCCGAAACGCATCGCTCAGGCTTCAGCATCGCACGGCTTGACGTTGAAACGCTCAAAAAACTCCTTCCGTCCGTGCCCTTTCCAAAGTCGGCAGCCGATCTGATTCACCAGCATGAAGCCTCCGGCACCATCTCCAACTTCGAGGTTTCCTGGCTGGGCTCTCCCGGCAAGACACAGGACTGGCGCATCAAGACCGATTTCTCCGGCTTGACGGTTGCCCATAACTCGCCCGAAAACGAAAAGGTTTTCTTCTCCGGCGTTGAGAACCTTTCCGGCTCTCTGGAAGTCGCCGCCAAGCGCGGGCGCGTGGCTTTCGCCACCCAAAAAGGCGCCGTGTCAATTCCCGGCGTCTTTGAAAATCCCCGCCTGCCTCTTGATTCACTCACGGGCGCCGTGAGCTGGCAGCTTTCCCGAGCTTCCGAGACTGACAACGAAAAGGTTGCGATAACCTTTGACAACGTGGCCGTTTCCAACGAAGACCTGTCTGTGTCCGCGCAGGGCTCCTGGCAGCAAAACGACACGGCGGCCGGTCACATCAATCTCACGGGACGCATCGAGCACCTGCAAGCCAACCGCGCCTGGCGGTACATGCCGCTGGCGATCTCCGAAAACGTGCGCAACTGGCTGCAGGGTGGCCTCGTTTCCGGACAGGCGCAAAACGGCACGTTCGAGTTGCGCGGCGACCTCGTGAAATACCCCTGGGTCGGGCCGAACAGGGACAAAGGACACTTTATCGTTTCGGCAGAACTCAAGGATGCCGCCATTGACTATGTTCCTTCCATGAAGGTGCTCGAAGACGGCAATTTTGAGCGCGCCGCCTTGTGGCCGCTTCTCACCGACATTCAGGGGCGCCTCACCTTTGAAGGCGCCTCCATGACGGTGCTTGCCGATTCGGCCAAGACCAACGGCGCCACGGTGACGAAAACGCGCGCCGACATCCCGAATCTGAGCGCCGGCGACAACACTCGCCTAATCATCAACGGCAACGCCGACGCCGAACTTCAAAAGTTCTTCGACTACGTGCAAGCAAGCCCCGTCACGGAGTTTGTCTCGGGCGCGTTCACTGGCACCAAGGCAAAAGGTCAGGGACATCTGGATTTGTACCTCGACATTCCGCTGCTGGAGGCATCCGGCACCAAAGTAAAGGGAGCCATCTCCATGCAGAAGGCCGACATTGCCATGGGCTGGCCCAAGCCGCCGCTCAATGATGTCGAAGGCACCGTGCACTTCTCTGAAAAAGGAGCAACGGCAAGCAACGTGCACGCACGTCCCTTCGGATCGGGCGACGCGTCCGTGTCGGTTCACACCACGGCTGACGGTGCGATCGTGATCAGTGCTTCGGGTTCCACCGACGTTTCACACCTGACCTGGTTTGCGCAGAACCCCTATTTCGATCCGGTCGCCAAGCGCATGTCCGGCATGTTGCCCTTTGTTTCCACGGTAGTCGTGAAAAAAAATCAAGGTGTCACCATCTCGGCGCGCTCTTCGCTTCAGGGCGTGGCTATCGACCTGCCGGCACCGTTAAAGAAAACCCCGACGGAAACCTGGGATACTGCCTTCAGCTTCACCCCCGTTACCATCAACCGTCAGCCGGGCTACATGATCAAGGTGGGCTCCGGCAGTCGCTTCGACGTCCTGCTGCAGCTGCCCACTGAAGGATCCAAACTTGCGGCTCTGGGCAACATCGCCGTAGGACACCGCGCGGGTCTTCCCGCCCGCGGCATCGCCGTAACGATTCAGGCCAAAGAACTGAACCTCGTCGACTGGCAGCCCTTCGTGCGCACCATGACCGATACGGCCTCCGCGCAGATTCCGAAAAAGAACGTCGAGAACAACCCGCTTCCGGTGTCGGGTGCCGCGCGAGCAGGACTTTCTCGCGTAGAGGTGACCGCCGATCAGCTGTTGCTCGGTAGCGGTCCGATCCACAAGACGCATTCGATTCTGGAATTCGACGATGCCAACAATGTCTCGATTGATCTGTCTTCCGACGAAATTCTCGGCAAACTGCGCTACGAACCGGCCGGCCGAGGCAATGTCACCGGCAGTTTTGATCGCCTGAAGATTGCCGCCAAGGACGTCACGACAATTCGCCGCTTCCTCGAAGGTGAACAGGTCGATGTCGTGCTCACGCCGCGCCCGACCATCCTGCCGAGCCTGGATCTCGTCGTCGACGAACTCTCATACGCTGACAAGAAAATCGGCCGCATGGTGCTGCAGGCCGAGGCTTCCGGAACGGCCGATGAAGAAACGCTTCGCATCACTAACTTCGCCGTATTCTCCGACGTTTCGGCTCTGACCGGAACCGGCTTCTGGACACAGGGCAAAAAGCTCACGCAGCAACATCCGGGCGAGACGCAGTTCACGCTGAAATTCTCAACGAAAGATCTCGGACAGACGCTCTCGGATCTGGGATACCCCGGTGTGATCGAAAACTCGACCGGCACGGCCGAAGGACACTTCAAATTCGACGGTATTCCCTGGTCGCCCAAGCTCGATACGCTTGCGGGTACTTACGCAATCGATTTCCGCAAGGGCACCATCGCCAAGGTCGATACCGGTGCGGGCGGTCTGCTTTTGTCCTTTGTCTCGATGCAGTCGCTCTTCAAGCGTCTGATGCTTGACTTTTCCGACTTCAAGAGCGGCTTCTCGTTTGACACTTTCTCCGGAAGTTCGATTGTGACAAACGGCGTGTTTTCAACCGACAACACGAAGATTGTCGGCACGCACGGCACGATTCTGCTATCGGGCAACGTGAATGTGGCCGAGGGCAGCGTTGACAGTCGCGCCATTGTATTGCCGGAAATCAATGCCGGAAACGCTAGCCTTGCTCTAGCATTCGTCAACCCGGCTGTGGGCATCGGCTCGTTCCTCGCGCAGCTTCTGCTGCGCACGCCCTTGAGTCACCTCTTTAAGGTCGAATATTCCATCAAGGGACCGTGGGAGAACCCCGTCATCACGAAGGTGTCATCGGGGACGGAAGAAAAGCCGACGCAAGAGAATTGATGAGGCTCTGGTACGAGCTCTGGTGCGAGCGCCGCTGCGGGCGCCCTGTCGCACCGTCGCCGATTAATTGCGCCGCTGATCGTGCTGTTGCAGATGCGGCCAGGCGGCAGACATATAGACGCACATCGAGTAGATGGTCAGAATCGCCGCAATGTAGATGAGCACGGTCCCGATCCATGCAATCGGCAGACCGAAGATCGGATCGAAATAAAGAAGCATCGGGATGGCGGTCATCTGCGCGATAGTCTTGATCTTGCCGAACCAGTTGACCTTGACGCTGGCTGCCGCCCCGATCTTTGCCATCCATTCGCGCAATGCCGTCACCGCGATCTCGCGGCCGACGATGATGAGCGCGACCAGCATGTCTACGCGGTCAAACGCAAGCAGCACAACGATGGCCGAGCACACCACCAGCTTGTCGGCCACGCTGTCGAGGAATGCCCCCATATTGGTCATCATGTTGTAGCGACGTGCGATGTATCCGTCAAGGGCGTCGGTAATGGCGGCCACAACGAACATCACGCACGCCAAAAGATTCTTGACATGCGGGCTCAGTATGACGTCAGGCACATAAAAGACGCCGACGATCAGCGGAATAAAGGCAATGCGCGCCCACGTGAGCGCCATCGGAATGTTGAAACGTTTGTCAGGCACAATCTGACCCATGGAGTTGTGAATAGATCTGTTCGGCAAGTTTGCGCGAAATGCCGTCAATTTTAGCGATATCTTCCACGCTCGCATTCTTCAGCGCCTTCATGCCGCCGAAATGCGTGAGCAATCTGCGACGCCTCACGGGACCGATTCCTTCGATATCCTCGAGTCGGCTTGTCTGCCGAGTCTTGCTGCGCTTGGCGCGCATACCCGTGATGGCAAAGCGGTGCGCCTCATCACGAATCTCCGCTACGAGCATCAGTGCCTGAGACTCTCTGCCTAAAGTAAGCGGCTCTTTTGTTTCATCGGCAAAAACAAGTGTCTCCAAACCGACTTTTCGCCCCTCGCCTTTGGCAACACCGACGATCACCGAGGTATCAAGCCCCAATTCAGTGAAAACATCTTTAGCCATTTTCACCTGCCCCTTGCCGCCGTCGATAAGCACCACGGTCGGCAGCTCAGCCTCCCCGCGGCTCACCGGCATATAGCGTCTCTCAATCACCTGACGCATGGCTGCATAGTCGTCGCCCGGTTCAATCCCCGTAATATTAAATCGTCGATAAAGGTTATGAGCCATTCCGGCGCCTTCGTAGACAACGCAGGAGGCCTGGGTGGCTTCGCCTGCCGTGTGGCTGATATCAAAGCATTCCAGACGAACCTTCATCCAGTCGTCGTTGGGAACGGCGATACCCAACACATCACAAAGCTCTTTGAGGCGTGAAAGCTGAGAGCCTTCCAGTGCCAGGTGCCGCGCCAGAGCAATCTCAGCATTGGTTTTACACATATTGAGCCACTCTCGCCGAACCCCCACGGGCGAATGCACCACAGTCACTCGCCGCTCGGACAATTCAGAAAGCACGCTCTCGAGCTCTTCCTTTTCCCCAGGCACATCGGTAATGATGAGGGTCGGCACAGGCATGGATTCGTAGTGCTGGCTCACAAAGGCCTCAAACACTTCGACCTTATCGGCGCTTTGTCCCTTGGGAATATTGGGGAAATAGGCGCGGTCTCCCAAATGACGGGAACCCCTCACCATGGCAAGATTGACGCAAACATTGGCTCCTTGAGAGACAACCGTGATGATGTCGGCATCCACGTCGCCGCCTGTTGTTTCCACCGATTGTTTATGCAAAACGTTGGAAAGCGCCGCAATCTGATCACGCACAGCGGCGGCCTTTTCAAATTCAAGGGCTTCTGAAAACTGTAGCATCTTTGCCTGCATCTCACTCATGAGATCTTCGGACTTGCCGTCAAGAAACTGTTCGGCACGAGAGACGTCCCTGGCATAGTCTTCTTTACTGATTGCGCCCACGCAGGGCCCCGAGCAGCGGCCGATCTGAGCCAAAAGACAAACGCGGGAACGATTTTTAAATACCGGTCCCTCACAGGTGCGAAGCTTAAAAACCTTCTGCAGAATCTGAATCGCATCCTTGACGCTTTGAGAATTGGGATAAGGACCGTAAAAACGGCTCTTTTTATCCACGCCGCCCCGGTAATAGGACACACGGGGAAAGTTTTCGGCGCTGATTTTCAGGTAAGGGTAGCTTTTGTCGTCTCTGAATAAAATGTTGTACTTGGGCGAGAGCGTTTTGATGAGGTTATTTTCAAGCAACAGAGCTTCGGCTTCGGAGCGCGTTACCGTGGTTTCCAGACGAGCGATCTGAGAGACCATGATGGCGATGCGCGGGCTGAGATCGTTTTTTTGAAAGTAGCTGGAAACTCGGCGCTTTAAATCGCGAGCCTTACCGACATAAAGGCAATTGCCCGCCTCGTCAAAATAACGGTAGACACCGGGCAGCCCCGGCAGATTCTGCAAAATCGGTTTGGCATCAAACGCCATTTTTCTCTCGCTTCGCTTACACTCAACAAATTCGCGAACATTTTAACGGTCTTTATTGTGCAAGAGAAAGTTTCCCCTGTATCGGTTGATATTTTTTGCCGGGTTATCGACAACTATGGCGATGCGGGCGTCATGTGGCGCCTGGCCCGGGCACTCGTAAACTTAAACTATCGGGTTCGTCTCATTATTGATGAGCCGGCTACACTCAAAAGCCTTGCAGGCTGCAAAGAAAGTGTCCCGACAGAAGAAATCGGTAAAGAGGAAAAAATCGAAGTTTGTCTTTGGGAAAAAGATTGGGACGAGGGCACCTGCTCGCTTGATCCCGCCGAAGTGGTTATCGAAGGTTTTGCCTGCAGACTTCCCGGCGACTACCAAAGAAAAATGGCAGAACACCCTCCCAAGTGGTTTAACATCGACTATTTCAGCGCCGAGGACTGGATCGAAGGCTGTCATTTGAGACCCTCTATTGATCCGGCGACAGGACTTGTCAAAATCAACTATTTTCCCGGTGTCACTGAGAAATCAGGCAGTCTTACTTTTGAAAAAGACTATGAAGTGCTCAAAGCAAATTGGCTCAAAAAGCAGCCGAAAAATACCCAAGCGCTTCGCGTATTCTTTTTCGCGTACCCGTACGGACCGATTGATGAGCTTGCAAAGGCTCTGAGTGCGCTCAATACTGAGGTGCAATTGTCGCTCACGCGCTGCGAGGCTTCACATTTGCTCGAAGATGCACTGGGCAGAATGTCTCATTCTCAGTTAACCGTTAAACACCTGCCCTTTGTCGCGCAAAAAGAATTCGATTCCCTCTTATGGGATTCTGACATCGTCTTTATCCGCGGCGAAGACAGTGCCGCGCGCGCAATGCTCGCAGGCGTTCCTTTCATCTGGCACATCTACCGCCAGGAAGACGATGCGCATTTAATCAAACTGAAAGCACTTCAGGAACGTATGAGACCCTATTTTGAAGACGAATCGGTTTTCAATACGTGGTGCAGCGTTCAGGAAGCGCTCAATCGGAAAACTTTCCCCGCTGAAGATTTCAGAAAACTTATTGAACATTACAGTCAGTGGAAAGAGGCTTCGGCAGGTTTTGCCCGTCACCTTCAGTCGCTCGGATCACTTTCTGAAAAACTTTCCGATTTGATCAAAAACGGATAGAATATTGCGTTTTCGCTAAGGAGCGAAAAGAGAAACGTTTCTTTGGGATAGTTATTCCCGGTCTATTTTTAATAGGCCCTTGGCAAAAACCGTGACGGGTAGCTGCCGTGCATTCGGTTTTACGCAAAGGGTCGATAAGGAAGAATAAAAGATGAAAATCGCACAAGAACTGCGCGCCGGCAACGTGGTGATGATCGGCAAGGAACCGATGGTTGTGTTGAAGGCTGAATACTCCAAGAGCGGCCGCAACGCCTCCGTGATGAAGATGAAGTTGAAGAACCTGCTCACCGGTGCCGGCACGGAAACCGTTTATCGCGCTGACGACAAGTTCGAAGACCTCATCCTCGATCGCAAGGAAGTGACCTACAGCTACTTCTCCGATCCGCACTATGTCTGGATGGACTCCGAATACAACCAATACGAAGTCGAAGCCGACGTGATGGAAGACGCCTTGAAGTACCTCGAAGACGGCATGCCCGCCGAAGTGGTGTTCTACGAAGGCCGCGCCATCAGCGTGGAATTGCCCACGATCCTCGTTCGCGAAGTCGAATACACGGAACCGGCCGTCAAGGGTGATACCTCCGGCAAGGTGATGAAGCCTGCTCGCCTCACGACAGGCTACGTGCTCCAAGTCCCTGCTTTCGTGGAAACGGGCGACAAGATCGAAATCGACACCCGCACGGGCGAATATCGCTCCCGCGTGAAGTAATTTAAAGGTTTCGTAAGCCTCAGAAGCCTCGGAAAATTTCCGAGGCTTTTTTGTCCACACAATCTCACAATTCTCCTGCTTTCCCGAGTCATCCATTCGCTACAATAACGGCGTCTCAATACAGTTTTTTAAACTATGAAACGCCTGCTTAATATCGGATCCATCAACATTGACTATGTCTACCGTGTTCCTCATTTTCTTCGCGCGGGAGAAACACTTGAAGCCGACACCAGAGACATCTTCATGGGCGGCAAGGGACTCAATCAAACGGTGGGCCTGCCGCAAGAAGCGGCATTGAAGTGGCGCACGCGGGAGTGCTTGGCGAAGACGGTCGTTTTTTATACGACTTCATGAAGTCTGCCGGCATTAATGTCGACTTCTTAAGAATCGACCCCTGCACGCCTTCGGGACACACGGTCATTCAGGTAACGCCCGATGCCGAAAACGCCATTTTGTATTTTGCAGGTACCAATCATGCTTTAACGCACGAGCTCATCACCTCGGCGCTCGATTGTCTGGAAAAAGGCGACGTGGTGCTGCTTCAAAATGAAGTCAATGATGTTGCATTCAGCCTGACAGAAGCTAAAAAAAGAGAGCTCTTTACCGTTTTTAATCCTGCCCCCTTCAGTCCGCAGGTTCTTGCTTATCCTCTCGATAAGGTCGATGTGCTCATCGTCAATGAAACTGAAGCACAGGGCATCCTCGGCACCGAAATTCGCGATGAGGAGAAGTTGCTCGAGGGGTTGAAATCTCGCCTGCCCCACGCACTGATTTTTTTGACGTTAGGCGCCAAAGGCATGAGTTGTGTAATTCCGGGCATTGACCGAAAACTGCACTTTAATGCCTATAAGGTCGATGCGGTTGACACCACGGGCGCAGGCGACACTTTTGTGGGTTACGCAATGCGGGCAGTGATGTCTTATTTTGACAGAGGCTATGACAGCCAATTTGAAACACTGATTCAAGAGGCAATGCTTGCCGCTGCCGTTAGCGTCACGCGTGCAGGCGCCGTCCCCTCAATCCCTTCGCTCAATGAACTGAATTCTTTTAAGGCCAACCATGAGTAAAAAGAAAATCATCATCGACTGCGATCCGGGCTATGACGACGCGGTGGCGCTTTTGCTTGCCGCAGGCAATCCCTCGGTTGAAGTGCTTGCCATTACCACGGTCGCGGGCAATCAGACACTCGAAAAAGTCACTCGAAACGCCCTTCGCATCGCAAAGCTTGCGGGATTAAATGTCCCCATTGCCGCGGGTGCCGCAAGGCCCCTTTTGCGTGATCAGACTGTGGTAGCCGCCAACATTCACGGTGAAAGCGGTTTAGACGGCACAACGCTGCCTGAAGCCCAATACAATGTCGACGCCCGCCACGCCGCCGAGCTTATTATCGATATCGTCATGAAGGAGCCCGCCAAGACCGTCACATTGGTGCCGATCGGACCACTAACCAACATCGCTTTGGCGGCAAGGCTAGAGCCCAAAATTGTCGAGCGCGTCAAAGAGGTGGTGCTCATGGGCGGAGGCTATCACATCGGCAACATCAAACCGATGGCGGAATTTAATATTGAAAACGATCCGGAGGCCGCTCATATTGTTTTTGAAGAAAAGTGGCCGATTGTGATGGTGGGACTTGATCTCACCTATCAGGCGCTTGCCACGCAGGACGTTAAAAATACGATCGCCTCAATTGATTCGGATGCCGGACGATTTGTCACACAAGTGCTTGCCCGGTTTTCGGAAAACTACAAAAAGAGCAAAGGCTTTGATGCGCCTCCCGTGCACGATGCCTGTGCCGTGGGCTATGTCATCGATCCCACCGTCATCGAAACACGAAAAGCGCCTGTTCATGTTGAATGCGTCGGCCGCTACACAGCCGGGATGACTGTGACGGATTTAAGAAGAACTGCGCCCGAGGATTGCCATACATCGGTTGCCGTTAAGCTTGATCGTCAGCGTTTCTGGAACCTTGTTGTTGAATCCCTTAAAAATCTGTAACCCACTATGGATAAAATCACTCCCACCGCTCACGCAGAACGATTGAAAAAAGGCGCGCTCAAGCGCGAAGCCGTCATGCTTGAGTCCATGGTGCGTGACTACTGCAGACGCCATCACGGCAGTGACACGCTTTGCGAAAACTGCAAAGCGTTTCTCACCTACGCACTTACCCGCTTGGCTTGCTGTCCGTTCGGAGAAAAAAAGCCCACGTGTTTTAAATGCAAGATTCACTGCTATCGGCCTGAACAAAAAGAAGTCGCAAGAATTATCATGCGTGAAGAGGGTCCGAGGATGCTTTTAAAGCACCCGATATTGACCGTGGAGCATTTGATCAAAAATATGAAGGAGGCTCCCGACAAACCTCGAAATCCCAGAGCCAGGAAGGCACCGGAGAAGCCTCAATAACGAGAAAAGGAATGGATTATGCCCGTGAAAGCGAAATTAAAAAATTCCATCGAAACACTGAAAGCAGAACTCAAAGAGCGCCAAGAGCGGCTGAGCAAAGACTGGGAAGAAGCCAAACGCGATCTTAAGGCGCGCCAGAAACTTTTCAGCCGAGAATTGAAAACCCGGCAGGATGAGTTTTTCCTTGAATGGGACGATGTGCAGGATCGTTATAAGGAAAAATTCGACCAGTGGCTTGATCGCTTTGACACAGACGAACTTCAGGCGATGATTGATCGCTATAAGGAAGATAACGAAGAGGTTGAACCGATCGGTGAAAACGACGTGCTGCGAATGCTGCCCGTGCCTGAAAAGCTTGAGATGACGCTGCAGCAGGCGCTTGAGAAACGGCGTACGAGCCGCGACTTTTCAGGTGAACCCATCGCTGAGGATAAAGTCGCCGCACTTTTGTGGGCCGCAGACGGCATTAACCGCAAAAACCACAAACGCACTACACCCTCAGCGCTTAACTGGCAGGACGTGAGCATTTACGTGGTTCAGGCCAACGGCATCTGGAAGTACCTTCCCAAACGCCACGCGCTTTTATTCATTGAGGGGAAAGATCAGCGCGAGCACTTCGGGGAAATCAAAACCTGGATGAAGTGGGCGAGCCAGCATTTTGTCTTCGTTTCTGACGCGAGAAGAAACGAAACCTTTGCGACCAAGCTGATCGATAAAGCGTTCAAGGTGGACTTCACCGACGGCGAATTAAACGAAAGAGCCCGGGCAATTAATGTCGGCGTGAAGGTGCAGGCAATGTACCTTGCTGCAGCGGCCTTGGGGCTTGGCTGCACATGCCGGATTTTGCCTGATGACAGTATGGCAAGAAAGCTTTTAAGACTTGCGCCCGAAGAGAAAATCATGGCGATTTGCTCGGTGGGAGAACACCCGGCATCAATATTTGATCACGTCATTTGACAAACAAAAAGAAGATGCGTAATATAGCGACCCTACGCGCCGGTAGCTCAGTTGGATAGAGTACCTGGCTACGAACCAGGGGGTCGCGGGTTCGAATCCTACCCGGCGCACCAAATTTCAAGGGGGAGTCTGATGACTCCCCTTTTTCACAAGTGCAATAGTAAGAGCATTTTTGTGATTGAAACGTTCCGAGGAATTTTTTATGTTGTCGCATCTGCCTGTGCCGGTTGTTACGATCGGACTTTTGCTCTGCTCCAACCTCTTCATGACTTTTGCCTGGTATGGGCATTTACGCTTCCCGAAAGTCACGCTCTGGCACATCATTGTCATCAGCTGGCTCATTGCCTTTTTTGAATACTGCTTTCAGGTACCGGCCAATCGTATCGGCTACGGCTACTTCAGTGCGGCGGAACTCAAAACCATCCAGGAAGTGATTTCGCTCACCATCTTTTTGGGCTTTTCCGTGCTCTATCTCGGTGAACCGCTCAAGTGGAATTACGTGGTGGGATTTGCCATGATCGTGGCAGCGGCTTTTATTATTTTCCACGAGTGGTAGAACGCTTTTCAGAGACACTGTCCGGTGCTCTGACCGAAACGAACTCAAAAGCGTTGTCTTTTCTTCCTTAAGATTCCTGAACTGCCCGGCTTTGCGCCGGGTTTTGTGTTTTTCCTAAAGGAAAACCTCAAAGAGAAAGCTAAAATGATGTGTCACGATCAAAAACAGAGGGACTCTCATGCTTAAACACAACTATTACGGCAATTGCGGTCAAGAAATTTTCTCCAATCTTCCCCTTGTGCTCCAGCGCTTTCTGTCTTACACACAATATGACACCACGTCAGATCCGGCAAGCACCACAGCTCCCTCAACCGAAGCTCAGATGGCTTATGCTCATTTACTTAAAGCCGAGTTTGAAAGCGTCGGGCTCACCGATGTCCGCGTCACCGATAAAGGCATTGTGATGGCAACGCTTCCTGCCTCAGTCGGCTTGGAAGGGCTTCCTGCCATGGGACTGATTGCACACATGGACACATCTCCCGAGGCATCGGGCAAACCCGCTCAATGGAAGCTCCTTAATTACCAAGGCGGCGATATTGTGCTCAATGAAACACAAAACATCGTGATGAGCCTTGAGCGCTTCCCCGGTATTGCCAAATACGCAGGAGAGCAACTGGTGGTCACCGACGGCACTACGCTTTTAGGCGCCGACGATAAAGCCGGCATTGCCATTATTGTGGAAACTGCCCGCTACTTTGTTGAACACCCCGAAGTTCCTCACGCCAAACTGTGTTTTGCCGTCACTCCTGATGAGGAAGTGGGACGCGGCACGGAAAACTTTGATATTAAAGCATTCGGTGCCGACTACGCCTATACCTTTGACGGCGATGAACTGGGCGGATTTGAAACCGAGACTTTTAATGCCGCCATGGTCAAAGTGCATTTTGAAGGACTCAATGTTCATCCGGGTTCGGCTAAAAATAAGATGATTAATGCCATCCGCATGGCAATGGACTTTATCGACCGCCTTCCCGCAGAATCAACTCCTGAAAAAACCGAAGGTCATGAGGGCTTTTTCCACCCGATCGGTATCACGGGTTCTGTGCAGAGAGCCGATCTTCGAATGCTCATCCGAGACCACAGTAACGACCGCTTTGAAGACCGTATTCGCTATGTGCAAAAAGTGGTCTGCGACATGAATGCCGACTGGGGCGACAATCGAGTGAGCGCAGAGATCACGGAACAATACCGAAACCTCAAAAACTATCTTGACCGTCACCCGGCTGTTTGCGATTTAGCTCGTGAAGCTTATAAACGTATCGGCGTTGAGATTCGTGAAAAGCCGGTCCGAGGCGGCACTGACGGCGCAAGGCTTTCGGCGATGGGACTGCCCACCCCGAATCTTTTCACGGGCGGCATGAATTATCACGGCGTTTATGAGTGCCTGTCGGTGACGGGGTTGTTGAAAGCATTGGATCTGGGCATTATGCTGGGCAAGATGAGTGCCGAAGTTAAAGCTCTCGATTAAGAGCGAAAGCCGGCGTCTGAAGAAACACTTTCAGACGCCTTTTTGTTTTGCCAATATTGCTTAAAATTAGCTCCATCTTTCAAAAACGATGCTATCATGAGTTTATTTTCCTGCCCCACGATTGAACCGAAAACAAATCGCATCAGTCTGACAGATCCTTGTTTCATCTCTGACCTCCATTTAAACGCGGACTCAAAAATAGAGGCGAAATTTTTCGTGCGTTTTTTAGATGAAGTGGCACAAAAGCACACGGAACTTGTCATTTTGGGGGACTTTTTTGACTATTGGGTGGGAGATGATGCCTGGGAAAGCGCCGCATCGGTACTGGAGCCACTCAAAAAGTGGGCGACTGATAAAAAGCTTTATCTGATGCACGGCAATCGTGACTTCATGATGGGAAAAAATCTCGCTGACCGACTGGGCGCCACACTCTTAATGGATCCGACGGTGGCAGAAATCGGCTCTCACCGCGTGCTTTTGTCTCACGGTGACATCTGGTGTACAAACGATCACGACTATCAGAAAGTTCGCCGTAAAGTCAGAAGCTTTTGGTGGCAATGGATGGTGCTGAGACTGTCACTTCAAAAACGTCTTCAGATTGCGCACGATGCCCGATCCCGCTCGAAGATGAGTAAAGTGAAAAAAAATGCTTCACTAATGGACGTTGACCGTGAGACAGTAGAACTTGCCGCAAAGTCCGTAAAGTGTGACATGATCATTCACGGGCACACTCACCGACCGGGCTCTTATGAAGTAAACGGTGGGCTCATCCGCTATGTGCTGCCCGATTGGAAACTGGAAGCTGCCAACACACTTTCGGGCGGTTACATCATTTTTCAAAACGACAAACCGTTACAACAAGCCTTTCTCTGAGCGTCTAGAATAATATTGTCGGATATTTTTTTATGTTCGGGGGTGTGCCGTGTTGAAAAGAATTCTTAAAGCTGCGCTGATCACCGCGGCATTTGCTGCGCTCACGGGCTGTGCCTCACCCACCGTGAAAACCCATGTGGCGGTTTCATCAAAATTGTCGATGACCCCGGAACTCAACGAAGGGCTCTACGCGATGCCTGACTGGGGTGACAAGATTGCGATTGTTACCCCCAAATCGAAAAAGTCCGACGCCACCCGTCAGTCTGTTGTCTCGGGGCTCGAGGCACTTCTTGCTGCCGCACACCTCGAAACGGTTAAAGCCGGCAGCGGAGAAAAGTATCGGATAAGCGCCGACTGGTCTGTGAAGCCTTCCCGTACTGTGCAGAGAAGCACCAGTGAACCGGTGATGGTTTACGGTGCCGGATACGGCTGGGGTCACCATCGTCACTGGCACGGCGGACCTTACGGTTATTTCGGCCCGCAAATCGCTTTTGCTTCCCGCGCCTACAGCGTACAGCTTTACATGCGCGAACTGACCCTCAATCTCATGGAAATGAAGGGCTCTCGGGCAACAACCGTATTTACGGCCAAAGTGCAGCATGAATCAAGCTGCAACAGAATTGATGACATTCTGCCTTATCTCATGCAGTCAGCCATCAATAATCTCTACGCAAAAGACGGCACAACGACAGTGGTCGCTCTGCCTGAGGTCTCCGAGGTATGCCGGTAGTTATTGAGCAGGAAAGACCGTGGGCGTTAATCACGGGAGCCACGGGCGGTCTGGGGCTGCAGTTTTGTCAGCTTCTGGCTGCCCGAGGGTATCGCCTGGTGATTACCGGACGCAATGCCCGAAAGCTCTCCCAAATACGAAAGGAAATTCCTCAAGCCGAGCTTGCTTTGGCCGGCGACTTAACCGATCCCGTTTGTCTGAAAAATCTCATTGCTCACCTCAAACGCGACGGTATTGAACCCGAGGTGCTTATCAATAACGCGGGGTTCGGTCTTTACGGCAAAGCAAGCGAATACAGCACCGAAGACAACCTCAGTGTTATCGATCTGAACATCCGGTCGCTCACCTTTCTCACACTTGAACTATACAAGGCGATGCGTGAAAAGCACAGAGGCTTCATCCTCAATGTCGCCTCCATCGCCGCTTTCATGCCCTGCCCTTACTTAGGTGTCTACGGCGCCACGAAGTCATACGTATTGAGTTTTTCAGAAGCTTTGAGAGAAGAATTCAAAGATGAAGGCGTCAACGTAACGGCGTTATGCCCGGGACCCGTGAAAACTGGATTTTGGAGCAGAGCCGGCGTTGAAACACCCGATCAATTTGACTTTGCCTTCACCCACGCTCGTGAAGTGGCTGAGTGCGGTCTCAGAGCGCTTTTTGCCGGACGCGCTGTCGCGGTCTACGGAGTCATTAATAAGATCCTTGTATGGTCTGCTCAAATCGCGCCGAGACCGCTCGTGCGGCTGATTGCCAAACGCGTTCTGCGGTCAGTACAGGGAAAAGTGGAACTGACCTCAAAAAGTTAAGATTAAACTCTTGCATCTTGAATCAAAAACGTGCATAATTCTCCTCCACGCGCCGGTAGCTCAGTTGGATAGAGTACCTGGCTACGAACCAGGGGGTCGCGGGTTCGAATCCTACCCGGCGCACCAAATTTCAAGGGGAAGCAGCATTGCTTCCCCTTTCTCATTTATGAATTGCACCGAAATTCAGCATATTTCTTTCAAAAATAACTAATCTTGCTTATTGCCTTTCGCCAGGCTCCTGCTAAATTAAAATATTATTGTTTTTTCAGGAGAGACCCATGGTCCAAGAACTTAATGTCGTTGAAGTTTATAACGATTTGCACCAAATCCCTGAGTTGGGATTCCAAGAAGTCAAAACGAGTGCCTACATTGCCGATAAGCTCAAGGAAATGGGCTATGAAGTCACCACGGGCGTCGGCAAAACCGGTGTGGTTGCCGTTGAAAAGGGTGCTGAGGCAGGTCCGTGCCTGATGATTCGCGCCGATATGGACGCATTGCCCTTTAAGATCAACGGTGAAGACAAGGTTATCCATGCCTGCGGTCACGATTCTCACAGCGCCATGCTCTTAGCTATTGCCTCCCGCTTAAAGGGCAAAATCAAGCGCGGCACGTTGAAACTTCTTTTCCAACCGGCAGAAGAAACCTTAAAAGGCGCGCTCACTGTCATTGATGACGGCGTCCTGGACGACGTGGATATTGCTTTGGGCCTGCATATTCGTCCCGCTGGCGACATTCCCGACGGCACGATTGCAGCCGCTTTGATGCACTCTGCGAGCATCTTTGTGCGCATCGACGTGGAAGGTTTGTCCTCTCACGCCTCCCGCCCGCACCTGGGTGTGAACTGCGCTGAAATGCTCGCCGCTGTGGTTCAAAACGCAGGACTTTTGAAGTTTGCTCCGACTCTGACCTGGTCGATGAAGTGCACGAAGATTGAAGTGGGCGGCGCTGCCGTTAACGTCATTCCCGATAAGGGCTACTGCATGTATGACGTTCGTGCGCAGACCAATCCCTTGATGAAGGATATGCTTGAAAAGCTCGAACGCAGTGCTCAAAACACGGCTCAAGCCTTTGGCGGCAAAGCCAAGATGACGCTTCTGGGTGATGTGATTCCGGCATGCGAATATGACGACGATCTCGTCAAGGAAGTGAGCGATTGCATCGTTGAGACGCTGGGCGCCGATAAGCTTCGCGCCACGAGCATCGGCGGCGGTGAAGACTTCCACTTCTTTAAGGTGAAAAAGCCCTCGCTTCGCGTGGCTTATATCGGTGTGGGCGCCGGTGCCACCCCCGGTCTTCACCACCCGGACATGAAGCTCAATCCCGAGTCTTTGATCAACGGTGTTAAGGTGATGACTGCCTTTGCGTTGAAGTACCTCGGCTAACCTCCGCTTTAAACGCAATGCCCGAGCACTTTTTTACGGTGTTCGGGCATTTTTTATGGATCAAACTGACTAAGGCTGCATGAGCGTAAGCAGCGTGGCATCAGGCTTCCACTCAATACGATAACGTTTAACCTCAGGATTATCCGTTTCGTATCGAACATCCATTCCGAGACCGGCGGCAAATAAAAGCTCTTCTCCGCTCCACAAAAGCGGCAGATTCGGTCTGTCAAACTCTGCAATTCCCGCTTTCTGATAAAGGTCCTTTAAATGTTTTCTCGGGCGGTTTTTGTAAAGCTTAAGTTTTTCTCCGCCCTGACGGGGCCGCGCTTCAAGCACACGGTTTTCAAAGTACCCCTCGGCAATACCCGTCCCCTCACCTTCAACTTCAGTGATGACCAATTCTCCTGACCAGGAAGGCAGTGAATAGCGGCCGGCTCCTTGCCAAACGAGCGTTTCAAAGCGCGTTTTGTCCTTTTTGGTTTGGGCCATTTCACGCATCAGGAGCTTTAATCCGTGGCGTCTGACTTGTAAATTTCCCCCGACTTTAACGGCGAGTTTGGTGTCATGGCCGCTCATGCGAACCTGCTTGAGTAAGTCATCAAGTTTGGCTTTAGTCGGAGGCATCAAACCGAAACTTTCAATCCAGGCTCTCAGAACAAGCGCCTGACGGACTTCAGACAAAGCCAGGAGAAAATCGATGCTAAGACCGCGCTCGCAATCTTGGGCTTTCTTTAAATCTTCCTGCGTCACCTCACGGAGTACCTGGGCGCTTTGCGCGACGAGTTCCACGGAGCGGGCCGCCGCTTCTTTAAAACCCGGACGAATTGCCTGCATCACAGGCAGCACTTCGTGCCGAATCGCATTGCGAAGATAGGCCGTATCGGCATTACTTTCATCATCGACCCAGGTCAGTTCCGTCAATTCCAAATAACGCTCGAGAAGCTCCCGGGGCAGCCCCATTAAGGGACGCACAAGCTTGATACCCTGTACATCGCGAGCAACCGGGAAAGTGGCCAGGCCATCCACACCTGAGCCTCGCATCCATTGAATGAGGAATGTCTCCAAACGATCATCCTGATGGTGCGCAGTCATCACCATGTCAGCGTTAAACGCATGGGCTGCTTTAAAGATGGCGTCATATCGAGCCTGACGGGCCGCCGCTTCCACGCCTTCGCCCGTATTTTTAACCCGAACGTAGGCCACCTTGAAATCCACCTCAAGCTCTTCAGCCATACGGCGGCAAAAACGAGCCCATTTGTTGGCATTAGGGCTGATTGCATGATGCACATGCACAGCTTGAAGTGCCTCGATAGGACTGTTTTTCTTATCCTTCAGAACACAGAGGGCTTTTAAAAGCGCAACGGAATCTCTGCCGCCGGAAAAGCCCACAATGATTCGTACTTTACGATCAGTTTGAGGCGCAGCAGTGAAAAGACTTGCCTGATCACTGCCGCGAGCTTCTTCAATCGCCTCACGCAGTGCCTTCAAAATCTTGGTCTGCACCGTCTGAAGCGATAACGTTGATATGGAACGTTTAGAGGATGACTGTGTCTTATTCACTCTTCTTGTCGCCATTGTGGGTCTTGTGCGTTACGCGCTTTTTCGTGCTTTTTGCGGGCTGCTCCTGCACGCTTTCGTGTTCAGCGATGGGCTCGAGCACCTTCTCGAGTTCCTTTTCTTCGAACTTGCCGTATTGAAGCAGGCGTTCGAGGCGGCGGGCAACGAGCTCGTCAGTATTCATGGCGTTAAATTGACGCATCTGATCGGTAAGCGTCTTTTTAAGGCTTGCTCCCATCAATTGGGGATCGCGGTGCGCGCCGCCCAAAGGTTCTGAGAGCACGCGGTCGACAAGACCCAATTCGCGCAAACGATCGGCCGTCAGTCCCAAGGCTTGAGCAGCATCGGGCGCGCGCGAGGCATCCTTCCAGAGAATGGAGGCACAGCCTTCAGGGCTGATCACCGAATAGATGGAGTACTGCAAAATGTTGACGGTGTCGGCTACGGCAATAGCCAGTGCGCCGCCTGAGCCCCCTTCACCGATGACGGTGGCGATGATGGGCGTGCGCAGATGACTCATCTCATAGAGATTGTGACCGATCGCTTCAGACTGACCGCGCTCTTCAGCGCCGATTCCGGGATAAGCCCCCGGCGTATCAATGAAAGTGAAAACCGGCAGGGAGAATTTTTCAGCCAACTTCATCAAACGAAGTGCTTTGCGATAGCCTTCCGGACGGCTCATGCCGAAATTGCGCATCATGCGCTCTTTGGTGTCACGTCCCTTCTGGTGCCCGATCACAACAACGGGCTGACCGGCAAGGCGTGCCAAGCCCCCGACAATCGAGGGGTCATCAGCGAAGGCGCGGTCTCCGTGCAGTTCGTGAAAATCGGTAAAGATCATGTTGACATAGTCAAGCATGTAGGGACGATGCGGGTGACGGGCCACAAGCGAGGTCTGCCACGGAGTCAGATCCGCATAGGTTTCTTTCAGAAGGGCTTCGGTCTTGAGTTTTAACTGTTCAATTTCAGACGTGAGGTCAATTTTCTTGCCTTCGTCTTTTTCCTGCATTTCGCTTAATTCATCGATCTTGCCCTGAAGCTCTTCAATTTGTTTTTCAAATTCTAAGAAAACATGTTTTGCCATTATTCACTCTCTTTTTCGGCAGGCGTATTTTCCAGTGAACGCCATAAAAACCACGTGGCGACGGTACGATACGGCGCCCAGACATTAGCGACTAATTTTACACGGCTTTGGGCCGCACTGCGGCTTAAAGAAATGACATTTTCATCGGGAAAATAGAGGTTTACGAGCGCCTGACGAACACCAAAATCCGAAAGCGGAAAGACGTCGGGGCGCTTTAAAGCAAAAATCAATACGCTCATCGCGCTCCACGGTCCCAGTCCCTTAATGCTTTGCACCGCGTCGATCACCTGATCGTCACTCATACGGGCAAAGATGGCTTCACTCCAGTCACCCTTCGCCCAACGCCACGACACCTCTTTCATAGCGGCGATTTTTCGAGGGTTCAGACCGATTGAACGAAATTGAGAAGTCGGAGTGACAAGTATGAAAGAGTCCCACTGTCCGAACTTCAGACTGCAGAGCCTTTCCCAAAGGGTGGCTGCGGCTTTATTGGAAATCTGCTGGCCGACAATGGCTCTGAGAATGGAGGTGAGAACGCTTTCGTGCGCATAAAAAGGCACATAAGCATAACGCTCAATGAGCATTTTCATCACGCGGTCGCGCTGGGCTAAATAGACAAGCGCCTTGTCCCAATAGTCGGGAAAGGCGCTTTGACTTTTGTTGTCGGACATTAATGAATGACCCGATATCAGACCAACACGCGCTGCCAAGTGGTGCCTTGCGGCGTATCGACAAGCATCACGCCTTTTTCGGCCAATTCTTTGCGAATGGCGTCAGCCTTGGCGTAGTCCTTGGCTTTTTTCGCAGCCGCACGGGCAGCGATTGCTTCTTCAATAGCGGCTTCATCAAGACCTGCGGTTGAGCCCTTTAAGAACACTTCCGGATCACCCTGAAGGATATTCAGAATCGCTCCGAGTTTCTTTAACTGACGGCTCATTGCCGGGTCCTTATTGGCATTGGCGCGGTTAGCCAATTCAAAAAGCTGAGCCACAGCCACCGGCACATTAAAGTCATCATTCATGGCTTCGGCAAAACGCTTGGCGCACTCTTCGTTCCAATCGAGAGGCTCATCGTCAGCAGGCACGTCTTTGAGTGCGGTGTAAAGACGCTTTAAGCTCTGATAAGCGTCCACAATCAGATCCGGTCCGAAAAGAATCGGGCTTCTGTAGTGCGTTCTCATCAGGAAAAAGCGCAGCACCTGAGCACCGTTGCCGACACCGAACTTGTCATCGGTTTCAGCAATCGCATCGCGCACGGTCCAGAAGTTGCCGAGCGACTTGCTCATCTTTTCTTCCTTGCCTTCTTTATTCATGACACGCAAGGGACCGGTGTGCATCCAGTAATTGGCAAACTGTTTGCCGTTGGCGCCTTCACTTTGAGCGATTTCATTTTCGTGGTGCGGGAAAATCAAGTCGGGTCCGCCGCCGTGAATATCAAAGGTTTCGCCAAGGTAGTGGCAGCTCATCGCCGAGCATTCAATGTGCCAGCCCGGGCGACCCTTGCCCCAGGGGCTATCCCATTCGGGTTCACCCGCTTTAGCGCTCTTCCAAAGGACAAAGTCCAGGGGATCGCGCTTTGTGTCATCGGCTGCGACACGTTCGCCGCTGATCAGATCATCGATGGATTTTCCAGAGAGCTTGCCGTAGTCCTTAAATTGACGCACGGCAAAAGCCACGTCGCCGCTCTTTGTTTGATAAGCCAAGCCTTTTTTCTCAAGCTTCTCGATGATATTGAGCATCTGAGGAATGAAGTGCGTGGCACGGGGCTCAACCGTAGGCGGCAGGCACCCCAACGCAATCATGTCTTCCTGCATGGCTTTGGCAAACTCGTCGGTAAGCGCATCACAGGTGATATGACGTTCTGCGGCGCGGCGAATAATTTTGTCGTCCACGTCCGTGATGTTGCGCACAAAGGTGACCTTAAAGCCTAAGGCTTCAAGCCAGCGGCGGATGATGTCAAAAGAAATAAACGTGCGGCCGTGACCGATGTGAGTGTAGTCGTAGACCGTCACACCGCAGACATACATTTTCACTTCGCCGGCGTTAATGGGTTCAAAAACCTGTTTGCGGCGGGAAAGCGTTGAATAAAGTTCAAGAGCCATGGTGATCTTTCTAGAAGACGTAGGAATTAACCTTCAAAGTATATCGAACTCGGCTGAAAAGAAAACAGTTCTCGCTCAATGCACCTGACCGATCAAGGACAAAATGTCCGGCTTATTTCTTCTCACTGTCGTTTTCTTTTTTGTTGTCTTTTTTGTCAGAGCCGGCCTTTTTAAAAGCATGCCCGATTTCCTTAGTGGTGTCCCGCGTCGTATGGCCGATCTCACGGGTGATGTCACGAGTGGCGTGCCCGATGCTGCGGCCGGCTTCTTTAACGGCACCGAAAAAGGAGTCGGATGCAAACGCGGGAGCCGCTGATATCGAACAAACTAAAAGAATTGCAGCAATGGAGGTTTTGAACATGTTTGCGAAATTCATGAAGGTTGCAACTTCCGATATGTTACCTGGTGACGGCAAATTACGCGAAGAACTTCGCTGCAACGCCTCGTTGCATTTCGTTGCGACCTAAAAGTAGGCAACCGATATAATGCGATTAAACAAAATTTTCGCAGAATCACCAAATGCTGAAATCTCAAAAACTTTTTTGTGCGGCAGCTGTCGCCGTAATGCTTGGCGCAGCCGCAAGCCTGCCCGCAGCTGCGGCTTACGAATATGACGAACCGCGCAATGAAACCGAGCGCATTGCCTTAATCGACAGACTGATCGTTGAAAAAGAATACCGCGATGCGTTAAAGCAAATTGATTTAGCCTTAAAAGCCAACTCCCGCAACGTGCAGCTGCAGTTCAAGCGTGCCGTTATCTACAGCCGCATGGGCAACAACCGCCGCGCGAAAAACGCTTTTAACGATTTAATCGCCCGGTACCCGGAAATTGTGGAACCCTACAATAACCTCGCGGCCATCTATGCCTCCGAAGGCAATTTAACGAAGGCAAAAGAGTGGCTCAACAAGGCAATCACCGTCAATCCGAATTTTGCGATGAGTTACGAAAATCTGGCCGATCTTGAGCTGCAGAGCAAAAACCCTGACGTCAATGCGGCGCTCGCCAACTATGAAAAGGCGCTTGCCCTCGCTCCCGAAGATCGGGTGCTTGCAAGAAAAGTCAGAACGTTTAAAAAATATCTTGAAGAACAAAGGAAAAATAAATGAAACTCACACGACGGATGGCCGCTGCGGCTTTCTGCCTCGCAGCCCTTGCTCCTATGAGCTTTGCGGCAACGGCAGCGACTCAAGTGCAGGTTGACACCAACATGGGCTCTTTCGTTTTGGAGCTCAACGACAAAGCGGCTCCCAAGACCGTTGCCAATTTCCTTACCTATGTGAAGAGCGGTTTTTATAAGAACACGCTTTTTCACCGCGTAATCCCCAACTTTATGATTCAGGGCGGCGGCTTTATCACGGGTATGGGAGAAAAAGACACGAGAGCACCGATTGCTTTAGAATCGCGCAACGGTTTATCGAATCGGCGCGGCACCATCGCCATGGCCCGCACGAACGACCCGAATTCGGCCACAAGCCAATTTTTCATTAACGTCAGGGACAACCACTTTCTTGATGCCTCTCAGGCTCAGGACGGAAACGGCTATGCGGTTTTCGGCAAGGTGATCTCCGGCATGGCCACGGTTGACGCCATTGCCCGCGTGAAAACCCACTCGGTAGGCTTTTATGATGACGTGCCCCTGCGTGATGTTGTAATTAAGAAAATGACTGTTATTAAAGGAAAATAAAAGATGATTCGTTTGACGACCAATTTCGGTGTGATCGATCTCGAGCTCGACTATGAGCACGCGCCCGCCACGAGCAAGAATTTTGAGCAATACGTGCGTGACGGTTTTTACAACAACACGATTTTTCACCGTGTGATTCCGGGTTTTATGATTCAGGGCGGCGGTTTTGAACCGGGCATGAAACAAAAGCAAACGCGTGAACCGATTGAAAACGAAGCCGCTAACGGCCTGCGCAACGACAAGTACACGATCGCCATGGCCCGCACGAGCGACCCGCACTCGGCCACGGCCCAATTTTTCATCAACGTTGTTGACAACGACTTTTTGAACCACACGGCTCCCACCCCGCAAGGCTGGGGCTATGCGGTTTTCGGTAAGGTCGTAGCAGGCGAAAACGTCGTTGATTCCATCGCCCGCGTCAAGACCGGCCGCTGGGGTTTTTATGACGATGTGCCGAAGGAAAACGTGATTATCGAAAAGGCAGAAGTGATCGAAGACTAATTGTCTTTGAACACAAAAGTTCAGTCCCGAAAAGAGCGATCTTTTCGGGATTTTTTGTTAAAACAAAGACAGTTTAAATTTTTAATTTTTAAAACCCCTTTGCGTTAACAATTTGCCGAAATAATAGGCATTCCAACCGATTTGTTATTGGATAGAATTGAACTTCTAATGAGATCCGTCATCGCCCGGAAGTAGGAACCGGGAGGATCTTTTTGTTGTGTTTTTACCTTTGTTGTTCTATGCAGTTTCAAAACGCCCGTTTGTCATTAGGGATTGATATCGGTTCGACCACCGTAAAGTATGCGTTGGTCAACGACAAACGCGAAATCATCGCTTCACGCTACGAGCGTCATAAAAGCGCCGTCGTCTCCACATTAAAAGAACTTCTGTCGGATTTAATACAAAAAGAAGACTGCGGCAGCGCCTCAGTACGCCTTACTGGATCAGGCGCTTTGGTTTTAGCCCAAACCGCCAAAATCGGATTTGTGCAGGAAGTGGTGGCAGCGGGCACTTATCTGCGGGCGAATGACCCCCTTTTGGATGCGGCGGTGGAACTCGGGGGTGAAGACGCCAAAATCATCTATCTCACGGAAGGTGTTGAACTTCGGATGAATGAAGCGTGCGCGGGCGGCACGGGCGCTTTCATCGACCAGATGGCCTCACTTCTTGACACCGATCCGGTGGGATTAAATGAATTGGCAAAGAAAGCCAAATGCAGCCATCCGATTGCCTCACGCTGCGGTGTCTTTGCAAAGACCGACGTGGTGGCGTTGCTCAACAGCGGTGTACCTCGAGAAGAAATCGCGCGCAGTATTTTCGAAGCCGTGGCCGATCAGGCAATCAGTGGTTTGGCCTGCGGTCGACCGATCGCGGGGCGCGTAGCGTTTTTGGGCGGTCCCCTTCACTTTTTATCAGAGCTCGCTGCGGCTTTTGAACGAAAACTTAAAGCTGAAGGGACTGTTTTTGAGCACTTTGATAACGCTCAGTATGCGGTGGCATACGGTGCCGCGCTTGACGCATTTAATGAACTGAAAGAAAAAGAGCCAACACTTAGCGACTTTATCAAAACAATTGAGCCCCTTGAGACACTTGCAAGCGACGCGGGACACATTGCGCCCTTTTTCAAGGATGAAACGGAGCTCGAAGCCTTCAGACTCCGCCATGCCCGCCATCAGGCAAAAAAAGATTCGCTTGAGAATGGCCAAGGCGACCTTTTCCTAGGCATTGATTTGGGAAGTACCACAGTCAAACTCGCCCTGATTGATTCCGAAGGGGCCATATTGCACAGTTGGTACAGCCACAATGAGGGCGATCCCCTGCCCAAACTCATTCCGCAGGTGATCAAGCTCCGTGACATGGTGCCCCAAGGCGCAAAGATCCGTGCAATCTGCACCACGGGTTACGGAGCAAGCCTCGCACCGGCCGCATTAGGCAGCCAATTTAATGAGGTCGAAACGCTTGCCCACCAGCGCGCCGCCGTCGCTTTTGATCCCCAGACAAGCTACGTGATCGATATCGGCGGCCAGGACATGAAGTGCCTGAAGGTCAAGGGTGGTGCCATTGCCGATGTGAAGTTAAACGAAGCATGTTCTTCGGGCTGCGGCTCCTTTATTGAAACCTATGCCAAGCAGTTGGGGCTCACACTGAATGACTTTGTCGACTATGCGCTTCACGCTCAAAACCCCTGTGATTTGGGCACGCGCTGCACGGTCTTTATGAATTCAAAGGTCAAGCAGGCGCAAAGCGCAGGCGCTACTGTTGCTGATATCGCAGCCGGTCTTTGCCACTCGATTGTTTTAAACGCTTTGCATAAAGTGCTTCGTATTGCCGATACGAAACAATTGGGCGAGCACGTTCTGGTGCAGGGCGGCACGTTTTTAAACGATGCCATTTTGCGGGCTTTTGAGCTTTATATCGGCCGCGAAGTCATCCGTCCGGATATATCGGGGCTGATGGGTGCTTATGGTGCGGCGCTCATTGCTAAAGAACGCACGACATCCGAGACACCCGAGGTTGATTTAAGCGAAAAGAGTCTGGATTTATCGAATGTCAAGACAACGGAATTTCGCTGCAAGAGCTGCAACAACCACTGTCTTTTGACTTTGCACCGATTCGCAAGCGGTCAAAAACACGTGAGCGGCAACCGCTGTGATTTTGCCTTAAAGAGTGTTGACGGCAAAAATCAGGAACACTTTATCGACCGCAAGTTAAACCTTCTCTTTAACCGCGAAGTGATTAAAGAAGAAGAGGCGCGACGCGGCACCATCGGCATCGCCCGTGTCCTTAATATCTATGAGCACTACCCTTATTGGCACGCGCTTTTTACGAAGCTCGGCTTTCATGTGGAGCTCTCCCCCTATTCCGATCACTACATTGCAGGGCTCGGCATCGAGAGCATCCCCTCGCAAAGCCTTTGTCTGCCTGCGAAACTTGCCCACGGTCATGTCACGTGGCTTGCCAAAAAAGGCGTCAAGCGCATATGGCTGCCGTGCGTTCCGAAAGAACGCACGAATTTCACACACGTGCCCGGCCGCTACGCCTGTCCTGTGGTGGGAGGGTACCCGGAAGCGCTGAGGCTCAATTTCGAGTGCACTCACCCCGATGCCCGGCTTCTCACACCCTTTGTCGATTTAAACGAGAGCGAAACCGTTCAAAAGGCCATTAAGGAAGCATTCCCCGAGATCACCTCTTCGGAAATCAAAGAAGCGGTGCGAGCGGCTGAAGAAGCGCAGAAGACTTACCAGCGGCAGCTGCGGCAGATGGGTGAGAAATGCTGGCGTGAGCATGAAGTAAGCCGCCGGCCCCTCGTGGTTGTCGCCGCTCACCCCTATCACATGGATCCCTTTGTCAATCACGGTATCTGCACGCTCATTGCCTCAATGGGGGCAGACATTGTCACGGAAGACTCGATTGCGCACCTGTCGCCCGATACGACTGCGCTTGACGTGATTGATCAGTGGACGTTCCACAGCCGCCTGTATCGGGCCGCGCAGCTTGCCGAAAGCAAACCTTGGGCAGAATTAGTGCAGCTTGTGAGTTTCGGCTGCGGGCTTGATGCGATTACCTCTGAGCAGATCAGACGGATTCTCGAGCCCACGGGTAAACTCTACACAATGCTCAAAATTGACGAGGGCGATACGCTGGGCGCGGCACGCATCCGTCTGCGCTCGCTTTTTGCTGCGGTCAGTGACAGAAGAAAACTGCAGACAGGCGTCAATGAAGCGCCGATTGTCTGGCATAAAAAGCAGGCTCAGGAAAGCCACTATCTCAAGCGCATCAAAAACATCTACGTGCCGCAGATGGCACCGATCCATTTCCCGATTCTGACGCGTGCTTTAAATAGTCTGGGTTATCAGGTAAAACTATTGCCCTCGGTGCGGCCTGAGGCGATTCAGATCGGTCTTCGCTACGTCAATAACGATGCCTGTTATCCGGCCATTGTGGTGATCGGTCAGCTTTTGGATACGGTCACCTCCCCTGACTTTGATAAAGAAACCAGTGCGCTCCTTTTGGCACAGACGTGCGGGCCGTGCCGCGCGACTAACTACGCAACACTTCTGAAATGGGCGCTCAGAGACCTTGATATCGAGGATCTGCCGGTCGTGACAATCACCACCCATAATATCAGCGGTACCGAACACATGCCCCTGGGCTTAAAAGGCATCAGCCGCATTGTGATGGGGGTGCTTTACGGCGACCTTTTGCAAAAGCTCTATTTACAGACGCGAGCCTACGAAAAAACGCCGGGCAGCGCTCAGACGTTGCTTAAAAAATGGCAGGACATCGCCTGCCGGGATGTGGATAAAGGAAGGCGAGTTTTTGCGCAAAACGCGTCGTTAATGACTCGTGATTTTGCAGGTGTGGAACTCACCGGTGAGGTTAAACCGAAAGTGGGTATCGTGGGCGAAATTTTGCTCAAGTACCACCCGCAGGCCAATCTCAACATCTTGGAAGAGCTCTTTGCCGAAGGGGCAGAGCCGCGGCTTGGCGACATCTCAAGTTTTCTGCTCTACTGCCTCTACGATCCGATCTTTCAGGCTAAGGCGCTCAAAGGTCCGAAACTCAATGCGCTTGCCTCACGCTTTGTTTTGCAGTACTTTGAATCTGTGCGCCGCCTTGCAAATAATGCCCTCACTGAGGCGGGATTTGAGCCGATGGCGACACTTCAGAATCACCTTGATCGACTCAACAACCTCATGTCGCCTGCCCAGCAGGCTGGCGAAGGGTGGCTGTTGACCGCTGAGATGGTGGAATATCTTGAAACAGGCGCGGATAATGTGCTGTGTCTGCAGCCCTTTGCCTGTCTGCCCAACCACATTACCGGTAAAGGCGTGATGCGTGTGCTGCGGAAAATTTATCCCAAAGCCAACCTCTGCGCCATTGACTTTGAAGCGGGCACATCGCGCGCAAACTTCACCAATCGCCTGAAACTTTTTATGGCTCAGGCCAGAGCAAACGCGGCTGATCAACTCTCTAAAGGAGATGAGCAATGAGTGATTCCGTGATACCTCAAGGCGGAATTTTAATTGTCACACTGCCTGATCAGGGCGCGGTCGGGGCGCTTGTCACCCACTACTTTGATCCTCGTGCCAAGCAGGGCAAAATTCGTGACGCGCTCGTGAAGTGGTTTGCGATTTGGGGCATTGCGCTCTCAGGCTCTACGTCCAATCCCAACCGCATTGAGTCGCACACCACTGAAGTTGTCTGGTGCAACTCAGTGCCTGCCGAACTTCACGGACCGCAGACCGTGAAATACTATGCGCAAAATGGTGAACGAGTCATCGAAGCCATTGAAACCCTGCGCCCCAAGATTATTCTGGTTTTAAGCGCCTATCTTTACGAGGCGATGGCTTCGTCTGACTTGGCGCCCAAAATCACAGCGGTTATCGGCAAGGCATTGGGCCCGGCTCGCCGCATCACCAATATGCGCCTTAAAGCGCTTGAGCAAAAGTTTGAGCACTCGAGAATCATCGTTTTGCCGACGCCGTCAAAAAACACCACTGATGATTACGTCAGAAGCTTAAGTGCAGCGGTGCGCGAAGCTTTTGAAGAAGCGGGTTTTGATTTAAATGAAACCTCAGACGCACTTATCGGCGCCGCGAAGAGCCTTTTGGTGCTTGATGAAAAACGCACGCTTCAGACCCTGCAGAGCCGATTGCGAATTGATGAAGCTCGTGCCCGGGCACTTTTAGACGCGATGGAAGATGAGGGCGTTTTTTCCCGAGCCGATGAAACCGGCAGACGCTTTTTTAAAGACCGTTAAAAGGGCTGCCTTTTTGTTGCACGAATAGAAAAATCCCACGAAAGCGTTTTGCCCCGTGGGATTTTTTTTGAGACTCAAGTCAATAATCAGATCAACTTGAGACCGCTTTCAATGTTGGCAATCACGGTGTCTTTGCCGAAAAGTTCAAGCGTCTTATCGAAAACGGGCGAAACCTTTTCACCGAAGATAAGCACGCGGATGGGCACGGCGACCACAGGCATCTTGATGCTCATCTCATCCATGATGCTCTTTAAGACACCATAAATGTTTTCAGCCGTCCAGTCCTGAACTTCGCGTGCTCTTTCAAGGAAAAGCTTCACCGCGGCAAGGCTCTGTTCATTGGCAAGCACTTCACGCACAAGCGCTTCATCACGCTGAAGCGGGCGATAGAAAATCATGCAGTTATCGGCCAACGCTTCCAGCGTTTCCGGACGCTGCTTGGTGATTTCCATCACACGGGCTAAATCGGCTTGACCGTCAATCACGCCGCCTCGGGCTTCAATACGCGGGCGCACCAAGCGGGCCAAGCGGTCATTGTCAGCCTCGGCGATATAGAGGTGATTTAAGTGATTGAGTTTCTTCGGGTCAAGGCACGCGGGCGACTTCGAGCAGTGACGAAGATCAAACCATTCGGCTAACTGAGCCTTCGTGAACTTTTCGTCATTGCCGTGACCCCAGCCGAGGCGCGCGAGGTAGTTCACAAGCGCTTCAGGCAGATAGCCCTTCTTTTCATAGTCCATGACGCTGGCGTCACCGTTGCGCTTACTGAGTTTGCGGTTGTCCGGTCCGTTGATCAACGGCAAGTGCGCAAATTCCGGCACTTCAGCGCCCAACGCTTTATAAAGGTTGATCTGACGGGGCGTGTTATTGATGTGGTCTGCGCCGCGCACCACGTGGCTTACCTTCATATCGATATCGTCAACGACCACAGCGAAGTTATAGGTCGGGATGCCGTCGCCGCGCATGATGACCAAGTCATCCAATTCGGTGTTTTCAAAAGAAATGGTGCCGTAGACCATATCGTCCCAAGTGACGGTGCCGGTATCGGGATTGCGGAAACGAATCACCGGCGTGACGCCTTCGGGGATGGGGCGGCCGACGCAGTTTTCGGGACGCCAGCGACCGTCATAGCGCGGCTTAATCTTCTTGGCCATCTGCTCTTCACGCAAGGCTTCCAATTCTTCCTTGGTGGCGTAGCACTTATAAGCCAAGCCCTTTTCAAGCATCATGTCGACCACTTCTTTGTAGCGGTTCAAACGGTCCATCTGATAAATCGGACCTTCATCGTAATCGAGCTCAAGCCACTTCATCCCGTTGATGATGACGTCGACCGCTTCTTGCGTGGAGCGCTCCTGGTCCGTATCTTCAATACGAAGCAGGAACTTGCCGCCCACAAAGTGGCGGGCGTATGCCCAACAGTAAATGGCCGTGCGGGCGGTGCCCAAGTGCATCATCCCGGTCGGAGACGGTGCGATACGAGTACGAATTTCTTTCATTTTTTAATGCTGAAATAATAAAAACAGAATTGAATAATTTTAAGACATCCCTCTTTTTAATGCCACAAAAGCACATGTGAGTTTTTCCACAAAAATTGTGAACAAGGCTGTGGATAATTTCGGGAAATCGTGGGGACAACGGTGCACAGTGAGGCAAAGCGCAAAAGACACAGATGAAAAAAGAGCCGAAAGCTCAACGGCCTGCGGCTCCTTTTGACAGATATTCGTTTCAGAACGAATTAGAGGCTTTTCACCTTTTCCACGAGGCTGGCAAAGCCGGCCTTGTCGAAGATAGCCATATCGGACAGAACCTTGCGGTCCAAAGCGATGTTGGCCTTCTTCAAGCCGTTCATGAACACGCTGTAGGTCATGCCGTTGGCGCGAGCGCCGGCATTGATACGAGCGATCCACAAGCGACGGAAAACGCGCTTCTTGTTGCGACGGTCACGATAAGCATATTGACCGGCCTTCATCACCGCTTGCTTGGCAACGCGGAAAACATTGTTGCGGCGAAGGATGAAACCCTTGGAGAGCTTCAGGATCTTCTTATGACGAGCACGAGCGGTTACACCACGTTTTACTCTGGGCATCTTTCTCTCCTCTTAATTAAGCGTAGGGCAACATACGATGGATGGACTTGCTGTCAGAGTCGTGAATGGTGACCATTCCGCGCAGATGACGCTTGTTCTTCGTCGTACGGTGGGAAAGAATGTGACGCTTGGTGGCGTGAGCACGTTTGATGGAGCCGCCGGAACGCACCTTAAAGCGCTTGGAGGCAGCCTTTTTCGTTTTCATCTTCGGCATTTTGACCGATTTCCTTTTGTTATTAGATGATCACCGGCGCTTACGCACCCCGCGCAAGACTTGTCGGCCGGATCTCACTTGTTATCAACCGAGCCCCATTTAACCTTGTCGAGACGAAAAAAACGAGGTCTCGAGGGATTCTAAAAAGAATGGCTCGGTTCCAAAATTGCGGATTTTATTACTTTTTACGCTTGGGCGCAAGTACCATAATCATCTGGCGGCCTTCAAGTTTCGGGAACTGTTCCACTTGAGCCACTTCTGCCAGATCTTCGCGGATTCGCGTAAGCACATCCTGACCTAAATCCTGGTGGGCCATTTCGCGACCGCGGTAACGAAGCGTCACCTTAGCCTTGTTGCCGTCACCTAAGAAGCGGATGAGGGCGCGAAGCTTCGTCTGATAGTCATTTTCATCGGTGGCCGGGCGGAACTTCACTTCCTTGACCTGGATGACCTTTTGCTTGGCCTTCATTTCCTGCTGACGCTTTTGTTCCTGATAACGGAACTTGCCGTAGTCCATCAGGCGGCAGACCGGCGGCTGGGCGTTCGGCGCGATCTCAACGAGGTCAACGTCGGCGTCCTCAGCCATGCGCAGGGCTTCCGCAGTGCGGACAATGCCGATCTGGGCGCCATCGACGCCGGTCAGTCGGACCTCAGGAACTCGGATCTCACCGTTGATCCGATGCTTGCGATCTTGTGCTATGACAATCTCCTAAATCGTTAGTTTTGCGGTTAGTGCGCAAAGGGCGAGCGGGCTTCGTCCTCCTGCTTGATCATCGCGATGAAGTCATCGAGCTTGATCGAGCCGAGGTCCTTGCCACCGCGGGCGCGAACCGCCACGCAACCGGCCTGCTTTTCCTTCTCGCCCACGACGAGAATGTACGGAATCTTCTGCAGGCTCAATTCGCGGATTTTATAGTTAATCTTTTCGCTGCGCAAATCAGACTGCACGCGGATGCGGGCAGCGTGAAGCTTGGCGGCGACTTCGTCGGCGTAGTCCTTCTGGGCGTCCGTGATGCAGGCGACCGCGCACTGGACCGGGGCGAGCCAGGTCGGGAAGGCGCCGGCGTATTCTTCGATCAGCATGCCGATCCAGCGTTCGAGAGAACCGAGGATGGCGCGGTGAAGCATGACGGGAACCTTGCGCGAGTTGTCTTCGGCGACGTACTCGGCGCCGAGGCGGCCCGGCATCTGGAAGTCCACCTGGATGGTGCCGCACTGCCAAGAGCGACCGAGGCAGTCCTTAAGATGATATTCGATCTTGGGACCGTAGAAGGCGCCTTCACCCTCAAGAACTTCATACTTGATGCCGAGAGCGTCAAGACTCTGCATCAGGGCATGCTCGGCCTTGTCCCAGACGGCGTCCTCACCGATGCGCATTTCGGGGCGCGTGGCGACCTTGTAGGCGATCTCGGTGAAGCCGAAGTCCTGGTAGACGTCCTTGACGAGCTTCGTGAAGGCTTCGCATTCGGCGAGAA